>Ga0209611_10001436_pt1 | contig 40583 bp, 25 predicted proteins | sample S1TSphgellanicum_3_FD_187693 | JGI IMG/M metagenome (GOLD analysis project Ga0209611, IMG submission 187693) | Host-associated microbial communities from peat moss isolated from Minnesota, USA - S1T2_Fc - Sphagnum magellanicum MG (SPAdes) (version 2) | ecosystem: Host-associated > Plants > Peat... | reverse complement strand
AAGTTGACACATAATTTTTATTTTGTTTCTAATGGTAGCCAATTGTTATTAGCTACATGTTTTTTTGATGTATTGAAGATTTATTTAGTTAAAATTTGTCATGCATGTTTAAACATAGCAAGGGAAAGATTTTTTTTCAAAATACATGAACAAGACATTGTCATGTTTTTGTGTTTATGGTTATCGTAAGGTAATCATTAATGTATCAAAAAATCTCAATACATTACTCACACATCATGTGAATAATAAATTCCATGTATGACCATTTTTCCACACATGGCAAATGGATGGCTACATATTAAAATTTGATGCCTAGTTTGTGTTTCCCCACCATTTTTTTATTATGATTAGTTGTCAATGGCCATGTGTTTTTAAAAACATTAAAGATTTGTTGATACATTAAATTTTTTGTGATACATTAGAAAAAAATTCAATTGAAAGCTACCATGCATGTTTAAACATTGCAACAGGGTGAAAACATGATAAAGTGTACATAAAAGGTTTACAAATCAGAGGTAAATTAAAAATTGAGATTTTTTTGGACATATCTATAAAAAAAGAAATTGAAATATATTTATACTTCATTATGAAATCATTTTTCTTTGCATTGAGTTTAATATTCATTGATTACAAAATTTGAGAAACTTTTAAATATTAAAAGTAAAAAAAATACCTTAGAAATTGAATGGTCAAGATTGTGTTTAAAAATATTTTTTCATTAAAAAATCAATGAATAAAAATGTATTCAGTTAATTTGTAAAGATCACAATATATTCAACCAAGGAATTGAAAAAAAATGTATTTTCTCCATGTTAGATCATATTTGACACATATTTGAAACAAATGTTAAATTATGAAATGTGAACTTCAAAAGCTACTTGCATTTAGACAAACCTATTTTCAATTTACTTTTACACTTTGAAATTTGAAAATTTATGCACAATATATAAGGCATGCAATCACATTAACATATACCACTACCAATCATAATCACTACTTAATTTTGTGTATTTTGAAAGGTAAAAAAATGAACTAATTTAAATGAACTTGTTTCTATACAATGTTATTTTCAATACATTGATATACATATCAAAAATGATATACTCAAAAAACCATTCAAAGCATTGTCAAACTTGATGAAATACTTAATCATATATTGAACATGAATTTATTGTACCACTTCAACTCCATATGAAAAATTCCACTCATGTGATTTCACAAAAAACATTTAAATGAGATTTTTCATTTAATTAAATGTAAGTGTGCAAAAATTAGTAATTTTTTTGAAAAATTACTTTCTTTTGAAAGGTAACAAGAATTGTGTTAAAAGCCTTGTTGTCAAAAATCCATTTTATATGTGTCTTTCAAAATATTAGATGTGAAAAAAAAAACTTGCCACCAAAATATTATAAAATTATATATATTAAAAAAAAAATCTTGGCCAAGTTGGCCTCCTAAGTCCTTTCATGTGTTTTCACCCCATATATCACAATTATAATTATACTAATAATATAAACATGGTTTCATTCGATCCAAACCCAAAAATTTATGTGAGCATAATGTGATCTATGAATGTCTACTCATATGTTGAATCATTTTTGTTTTTTCTTTTCTTGTGTTGTTTTGTTTCATTTGATTTCACATCAGTTTTACATTCTAAGGTACAACATTGTTAGTTTCACGATTCATTGTGATCATTTTTTGAAATTAAAAATTTAATAAAAAGGCTAAATAATTAGAAAAAAATAAAAATAATGGCACATTAAACCTATATCCAAATATAACAAAGTGTTTAAAAACACATTTTAAGGGTGTCTTTATGTTTTAAGAGTTCCACCCATGACTTTTTTAAGGACTTTAAATAATCCTACTAAACTTTGGGCAAGAATTGAAGCCATATTTTGAGGGTTTTTACACACACACACACACACACACACACACACATAATTATAATAAATAATTTGACAAGTTCCAACCAAAAAAATCATGCAAATTGCAAAAGATGGAATTTTTTTTTGGATGTGACAAAAGTATTTTTACTTACAAATAACTTTGTGATTATGAATTCATAACATGTAACAATGTGCAAACCCATCCTTGGGTGATACCATTAGGAAACATTTCACCAAAATTCAAGGAAAGGTGGACCCAATTTAATTTAATTTAAAAAATCTAATCTTTTTAAATTGTGATTTTTACTATTGACTTGTACCATATGGGCTGTATGTTTTCCACCTTTGTACACATTATGGAAAACTTTGTAAACACCTACATTAATTGGCTACATAAATACGAAAATTTGTGTTTTTAAAATGTTCATAACATGTGATCCTAAATTTTTTGACTCCTTATCATTAAGTGTCAAGTTGCATCATTGTAAATACTTTTCTTTAATTTATCAATTAAGTCATTAAGGTATGATCCAAATTGTTGATTCAAACAAAAAAGAAGAAGAATTATTACACATTTGTAAACATGAATGTAATGGCCCTTCAAGACCTCCTAGTCATGACCTTTGAAAATTGTTCAAAAAAATGTTGTTGCCTCAATTCACTATCTATTAAATAAATAAAAAAGAGGATTGTTTGAGGCCCTCCTAGAAATTTGAAGCATTAAATAAATGAAAAAATGTTTCTTTTGTAAAAAATGAAACCCAAGTGTTACTTTCTTGAAATTCTTTCTTCAACCATCCATTTGAAATATTAAAATTAGTTTTTTAAAAATCCAATTGAAGTATCAAATTTAACATGATTTGGGTAATAAATGTGAAATGAAAAATACTTTTTATATGACTCCTATATTGTTTTGAAGTTGGGTTTTGGGGTATGTTGTTCTTAGTGGTACCACACAAGGATGGGTTTGTTGGGCAATACAAATTTTATCAATTACTATTCATTATCTAAATGACTTGATATGTCATTTAAAAAATATTTTGATAGTTAATCAACAATTTAGAATTCTTGTTATGTGCATTAAAATTACATTTGTGACATTTTAAGTGGTATTCCTTAACATGAAGACACCTTTATAAACTTTCTAGGTGTAACACAAGGTTTTAAAAAGAAGGTGATTCAAAATAAATACGAAAAAAAATGATAATCAAAATATATGTAACATAATTGAACATAAGAACACAACAATACAATGAATTGCAATGTATTAATTTTCTAATACATAGATATAATTACAATGATACAACAAAAACTTGAAATAAAAAGTCATTCATATAAGATAATAACAAATTTTCCAATTTTTGATGCATATGTGAACATGTGACAAGTAGTTGAATTCATAAGGTGTAGATAGTATGTAACCAGGGAAAGAGGAAAATCTTATAATAATTTTTTTTATGACAATGTGTTTTTTTTTTTTTTGATTTGAATGTTGTAAGAAATCACACAATTTGTTGTTACCGTTTGCTTGTTTGTAAGTATTAATAACATGAGCTGACTCAAGTTAAGAATAATGCATAATTGGTTAGCAGTGTTTAGACAAATGCAATTACATTTACAAAAGTAAATTATCCACAAATTGAACTTTATTTGTGATACAATATAACAAAGTTTTTTCTTTTCTTTCTTTCATCATGAGTGCAAACTTGAACTTAGGCTAGTTACATGTGCACAAAATGTAAATTACCCAAATGTTTTTTTTTGGGTGGAATTTGAAGCTCATGAAAACTTCATGTTAAAAAATAGAGGAAAGAAACGTAAAGTTTTACACTCAAGTTGTTATTATTTTAAAGTCTATTTTTGACCTCTTTGATTAATATCCTTAAAATGATGGATGACCTTACATTCTTATAATGAAATCGCCTTAAGAAAATCAACATGACAACATCCTACTAACAATGTCACTCACCTTCACATGATTATCATTGCTTGACTTTCAAAAGAAATTCAAATGTTGGAATTGTTCCTATTTGAAACTATTGTTTAAAAAGAAAAAAGGCATAGGGAGAAACAAAGAGAGAAGGGGTGTTCAAGAGTTATTTTCTTAATCTTCTTTTCACAAAACACAACATTAAACAAAAAAAACTGTCATTTGCAATCAATTTTTGCAACTAAAAAATGTTGTGGTAAAAAAATAAAAATAAAAATTGATTACAAACAACAATTTTTCTTCTAGTGCAAACATATATTTATTTCCTAATTCCTTAACTTTCCAGCACATAAGAAACTACACATTGAACACTCACCCAAGTGAGGATCTAATATCATAAAAACACATAGGCGTAATCACAATCAAATGAGCAAACAGTGACAAAGACTCAAGCACAAATGGCCTTTTTGTGGACATTTTGATTTTTTCATAGAAAGGAAATTTTGAAAGGTTTTTTGCAACATGTTTTTTAAAATATTTATAATTCCCTCTATAAATTATATGATTTGTGTTAAATTTTAAAAATAAATATGAATTGTCTAAAAGTGTTCAAATTTTGGCACATTCTACATTTCATTTTGAAAAATGATCATAATTTCCAATCATGCTAAAATATAATAACTACTTTAAGCTTTAGTTTTTATATCATAAGCCACAACTTGATTCATATTTCATACACATTATGATTCATTTACGTTTAGCAAATGATTCTTAAAATTTGAACATTTTGAATTTTAAAAAAATTTAAAGTACCACAATTTTTTTAATTATGAGTGTTTTTCATATATGGATAGTAAGTTATCATCATTTCCATTTTTTTCACATCAAAATTTCATTTTTAAAAGAGTCTTTAGCCTAGTGTTTTATAAAATTAATTTTTTGGTGTTAAAGTTTCAAAGTCCCTTATTGAAACCAAAACTCAATTTACAAAATTAAATGTTTTTTTTTGAGTTTTTCAACACTCATATAAATCATTTAACAAAAATTTCCTTGATCAACATGACATTAAAGTGGCATTACATAAATATGTTTGACAAAGTTGATAGTTTTCAATCGTTCAACATGGTTTTTGGCTCATTTGACTATGATTGCGTCGACATGCAATTTGCATAAAAAACCCTTCATCCATATCCCAAAACTTAAAAAAATTGTAACAACACAATTAGTTTGCAAAGATTGTGAATGAAAATGAATAAACAAATACCTTAATCACATTTAAACCCTAAGAAATGCATCATGGTCATGACATGGGGCACTTATGTTCCATGATTTCACCATAATTACTTAGATCCATAAAATCCCATCATGATCATGCAATGATACATATATGTTTGATATTGGTAGCATGCAAAATAACCCCATGGATGCAACCAACAATGAAATTATTTTCTCCTACTTTTGGGATTTTTGAATAAGGTAACCCCATGTTGTAAGCACTTGCCATCAAAATTTCGTGATCATTTTATGCTTGGGTGAGATGAAAAACCATTTAAAATCAAACACTTGAATTAATCATTGTAGTTAATAATCAAAATTAGCCATTGTAATGTGTAATGCTTTTGACAAGCATTGCAGTATGTGCAAATTTATTAACCCAAACTAACATTATTAATGATATATTTCATCCAAAATATATTATGTAAGCCAACAATAGAATTGTTTTTACTAGCCTAAATAACATTTACAAATTGACATAAATATGATGAATGTATTGTAAATACTACAATAAGATGTTATATCCAATTGTCAAGACCGATAAAGATGATTCAACTTGACATATACCATTGAGTAAAATGTGTACTAGATACATCCCAAGCTTTTTGTCTATTCTTACATCTTTTCTTTTAAAAACTTACAAATTCCATTACATTAATCTCATTTACATAGTTATGGTAGATGCATTTATATCACATGCACAATAAGTAACCTAATTTAGCTTCGCTTGATCTTGCTAACAATTACCTAGTCTAATCATATTCAAATTGTAAGATTTGAATGAATAGCAGAATGATAAGTGATTGAAGATTGCATCCTTGAAATCCAAAAAAAATTGAAATACAATAGACAAAGCATTACTTTTTTTAACACAATCAAATAAAAGGATAGGTGATCAAATCTCAAACTTGAAAAAAAAATACAAAAAAGTTCTACATCCATAATGATGAAATATTATCACCATTTATCTAGCCCATTCAACAATTCATAAACAATCAAGGAACATGCAAATTTTCATATCAAATTTGGAATGTCTCTACAATCTCCTGACCATTTTCAAAGATGTTTTTGAAACATGAAAGGTAGTAATGATTTTCAAAATGTTATGTATTTTGTTTAAAATTAAAATGAATTTGAACATTAACACATAAACCCTTGAGAAAACACACACCATCAATAATTCCTCCTCATTCAAATATTAATATTAACTTTAAGTGGAAGGGAAATATGATGTGAAGGAATATGCAATGTCAAGAACATATAGAATAATGGATTAGGAAAAATGATTGTTGGTTGGGATTCCAAGAGAATGAATGTAAACCATGAGGAATCATGTTTGCCTAAACCACACTATTTTGCAACTAGAGCTTTAAAATAATTAATAAATAACTACACTACAATTAAAGCATGGAAATACAAAGAACTAATAAATAAAATGCCACATCAAAAAGTCAAGGAATTGTATTATAGTTGCAACTTAGTTGCAAATGGGACACCTATGCAATGTAATGTACACATCATACATATGGACATAATCAATCCTATTTGACTTTTTGGCAAATTACACTTTAGTTGTGTGTGGTAGTTACATTACAATTAGTGTAAATGTAGCATCTAATTAGCAATTATGTTGCAACTAATGTATAACATCAACACATATGATCATGCCACATGTACACATTTCCATTGCCAGATGACACTTGTAACCAATTGTTAGTTATCATTCCCATTTATACAACTAGTTATGCCATTATGTTACCATTGTACAAATTTTATTTTTTCACTATTTTGTGACTATTATTTAATTATTAATATGATTGATGACAAAAAACATTCATATGTAATCTTTAATTTTCAATCACGAATTCATTTTTCAATAAATTATTAACTATTACATAATAATTAATATTTAATAATTAATATGAATCAATCAATATAATTTAGACAATTAGCTTATTAATTGGCTCAAATAAATAATTAGTTCTTTGATATTCAGATATTTAATAAGGAAAATTTTACATTCAAATAATAAATGATTAATTATCTAAATTCAGATAATTAATTATTTGATAATTAGCCTCTATCCAAATTCAAATTTATTTTAAAATAGTTAATAATGATTTTTTCTCAATAATTTATTATACATTAACTATTAATTAACATGTAATTTACTTAATTATTATGAACTAATTAATTAGATTGAATAATAAACTATTAAATCTGAATTAATCAGTTTAATTCAAATAATTAGTTCATTAGTGAATATAGATAATTAATTTTTAAAAATTAAAATTCAGATAATTAATTATCTCATAATAAATTATCTGAAGTAAAATATTTGATTATTTAAAATAGTTACTTACAAAAAGATGAATTAGACTAATTAATTCAAATAATTAATTATCAAATAATCCAAAGAATCAATTTTGGGATTCCAAATGATTAATTATGTGAATTTTACCTTAATTCAGATCACTAAGTATTTGATAATTAACTAATTAATTATTTGAATTAGATCAGTTAATTCAAAAATCAAATTCAAGTGACTATTTTAGATAATTAAATATTGATAATTAATCCATATATATAGTTATTAAATAATAACTTATTTGATTGTATAATTTACAAAAATAAAAAACAAACACAAAAAATTGGAAAAATTGTTTTCTAATTGCAATTCAATTTGCAACTAATGTGCAACTAAAATATTTAAAATTCATATGTTTTATTTTTGAATTTCATTTTACAAACTATAAATAAAAGTTATAGTTTTTTGCATGCTCACATTAAAATACATGTGTTAATTTGGGATGAACTCAAAAAAACATAACCCTAAAAATAAAACACAAAATAAAAATCTTTGCATGGATACTATTTAGTTCACCTACTTTTCTACTTTCTTACTTCATTACCTAGCTAGGTAGGTAAACTTAGGTATGTAGTGTAAATGGGTATGTAGGTGTGTAAGTATGTCCTACCTACCTTCTTAAATATGTAGGTAGGACCTACCAACTTACTTATACCTATGTATTGGCCCACGTAGCTATGTAAATAGATTTCTATCATTTTAATTTTTTCAAAATTTGATGAATATGCCACCCCATAGCAACTATCGATTAAACCACATGTCACAATTTAATACCATATAGAATGAATAATCATATTGGATGGTAGAGATCAATATTTCAAAAAGAAAATATTTTTCATTCAAAAATCCCCATAGTGCCACATGTTAAAATCTGATGGATCAATGACAAATAACGTCAACATGACATTACCATGATAGTTGCAAATTAATTGTATAGAGTTGCAAGATACTTTTTCCTACATAGTTGTAATTGAATAGTGAGTTGAATATGTAAACGGTTTCACATATGGTGAGTTACATCCATTGCAACTCATACAACTTGTCTAATAGCACTCAAACTTATAAAAATATGTTGAGTTGTAACAAATTACAAATGTTCATTACAATTTAAAAACCCAATTACAAGGTTAGTTGCAAAACACCCCATTTTTTCATAGTGACCAAAAAAAATTCACAAACATAATAAGTAAATCTTTAAGCATGATACCAATTTTATCACCATGTTTCAATGTATAATAATTCCCAAAATTCTAGCTTTAAATGTTATGGGATTTTTTATGTAAATTCTAGAATTTTTTGATTGTTTACGACAACTCATTATGTTGTATTAAATTTGCACATTAAAAATTAAATTTATATATGGGGATTTTAAAATGTGATTTGTTTTTTTATGTTATTGTACTTTATTTTGAATTCACTTGCTAAAGGAATTCAATTGTATGTGTTGTATGATGACAATTGACCAACATTGTGCATGTTGTAATTGCTTGTTAAACTTGCCATTTAATGATATTAATTAACTCATTTAGGAATAGGTCTTATTGAACTTTTATTTGGTAATTCACTTGGAACTTGAACATCTTGAAGTTACTTGAGTTCAAAAAATAATGTGAAAGAATGTCTTAAATCTTGAAAAGGACATTAATGGATCCCCTTCTATGAATTTGCAACTTCAAATTCTTCTAAAGAGTTGGGTACATATTCATCATTTGCAATGAATCATATGACCCTTCAAAATGGGTGGCCCAAAGTAAGTTAAGCTTATGATGATTTGCCTTGTAAAGGTTGTAACGTCTTATGTATAGCAAACATGCATTGAACATTATGCAAACAAATTAACAATTAATCGTCAGAATAAAAGGGTAAACACCTACATTCTCTAAGGATGGCATGCATTTTCAAAGTTATGTATATTTTGGCTTTCAAAACAATGTTGAAGGTAAAAATATGTATTGAGTTTGATTTCTAATATTTGCACATGAAGAATCCTCAATGGGCCTTTCATTGCAATTGATGGAGCTTCCAAGTACACTAAAAAAAACTTTGATTTCTTTCAATTTCATAAATGTCTAAGGAATGGGATTTTAAACAACCATGCTTATGTTGGCAACAATGGTGATTTGGCAGGCTATGGGATATCTTATTGCCAAGAGATGTTTAAAAAGGTTTGGGTGATGATCTTTTTGTTGGGGGTGTTCTTAACCATCATAAGTTCCAACTTCCTTCTTGCATTTCTCTTAGGGTCCAAAGGATTTTCCAATTCTACTAATATATGAGAATGGAACTGCATGAAAATGTTGCAAAGCTCGATGTGGAAAAAAGTTTGAACATGTAGACATGTATATGTTTGTTTAGAAAAATTAAATTGATTTTCAGACCCCATCCCAACTAAAGGAAATGTTCAAATGCAGATAGTCTATTCTTCAATATCAAAACCTTTGCAATCACCAAAGCAATCCACACAAAAATTCTTCTTATGTCGGTGCTTGGAAATTAATCGATTTATTCTTATCATTTTATCTGAATGGTAGGTATTTCCATTTGGCATTGTGAGGTCATGAAGAAATCATGCTTTGAGTTGGAATCCAAGACTCTCACAATAATTCTCCACATTGGGTGTGTGCTAAATCTGATGTCTTCAAGGTGTACACAAAAATTGTCTTGTTCACAAAACAGAAATATGTTGGTGATAGTAAGCTTCTCTAAATTATCACAAGAATTGGACCAAATCAGTCAGAGAGATTCGCAATTTGCACCTGAAATTGACAAAAGGGTCAGGTGCTACCTGTTATCCTTGGGTTCCTTCACCTTCAGATCCAGGGGAGAGACATGTCTCCAGGTAGAACATCGGCAACAACCACCATGATGCCTCTGCCTTCACCCTGAATATGATGCTCTGCATATTGTCAAAGCTGGAAACTAAGTTCTCGTTGAAGGGAGACAATTGGTTGTCTCCAAAGACAGATCTCTTGTTTTTCAAACAGCTGCAGACTTTTTGTAACATGCAGACACCTTCCTAATAAGCTCACTGTGAAGTACTTATGACAAAGAACCAACAGGTTGATCATGAGCTGAGTCGTACCTCGTTCCCAGTCCTCCTGAACTGCCATTACGCAGGTGTGGAGATCTGGATGGCGACCTCCAATTTCTCTTCTTTGTTTGAAGAGGTTGAAGGCAACTATTGGAACTTGGGTTGTATACATTCACCAATGGGCCCTTTGGGTCCAAGCGGCGGCCTAAGCAGATCGTTTCCAGCAGAAGGAGGGAGCCTGACCAGTTGACATAAAATTTCCGGGGGAAGTTTTCTCTGACCAGTGTGAAATCACAAGGGCTAAGGGTTGCCAAACGCAAGGGAAAGGCCATCATCAAGTGCAGCTGGTGACGGTTGACCGTTGGTTTCTGCGCACGCGCACGCTCGCATCCCACCACCACGATGAACCCACTACACCCCCTACAAAGACAACCCCACAACATCATGAAGAAGCAGCAGGAACGAGGAGGCGTAAGTACAAGGAGCAAGCATGCTTCTTCTTCTTCACTATGGCCAGTTGCGGCACCTGCATGCGCTATTGTGCTTGGGGACGGAGACGAAGTCGGGACTTACGCAAGTCGTCGTGGCGCGCGGCCGGGGGGAGCCCAGTGACAGCGATCGCAAGGAGACAGGAAGCGATTTCTAGGAGAAGAGAGAGGCAACGCTGCACCAAGGAACGACAGAGGGAGCAGGCCGAGCAGAAGCGATTGCAGCAGCGACTCAGTCGGATGAAGAAGAAAGCATTGGCACAAAGGCGGCGAGAAAAGGAAACAAATGATCATCAGCAGATGACGGAGACAGATTTGACGCAGAAACAGCTTGAACATTCGACCGGAAAGGAGAGGAGCGCTATGAGGTTGAAAAGGAAAGAATCAACAAATGTGCGCGAGAAGCCTGCGAGGAACTGTCAAAGCTCTAGACGCCAGAAAAGGAAAGTAAGACGGTGACTCCGACAGAGAACAACGACTAGAATCTGTTAGGAATTCGCTTTTCTTAGAGGTAAGAGCAGTACTCGGAGACTGCAGAGTAGTAGAGAAACACAGGCGATCGGTAGACAAGAGTACCCTGGGAAACTTCACATCAGAAAGAAGAGGAGGAGGAAGAAGAATCTCTAAACCAAATATTTAGAAGAAGCTGGATGCGAGGCCAGGGAAAGAAAGGCGGTAGTCACGAGGATGAATATTCAAGCGGCGATGACATGGTCGTTGCGCCACCATCATCGTCAAAGATGGCGCCGGAGTCACATGCATGGAAGACACTCACATTCTTCCTCTGCGTGGTGGCCATCTATGCTTCCTACATCTCACAGGGTGTACTTCAGGAGAAATTGTCAGTACTAGATCCTCTCTTATTGTTCAAAGTTGTAAACTTTAAACTGGATTGAACATTGCAAGTTGTTGTAGCCGGTGTGCACGTCCCGGTGTGTATGACTGGAGCACACGCGTCATCGACGACCAAGAAACAGAATCAGTTGTAAAGAGGGGAGACACAAATCCCGCAACAAGCTAAGCTTGGATCAAGAGCACATCATGGCCATATCACTTGTAAACTAATTTTTAAGTGTTGCTTGTTTTGTGCGTACAGATCAACCAAGAAATATGGGCAAGATGGACAAAGATTTCAGTACCTCGCGTTCCTACACCTGCCGCAATGCGCCATGTGCTTCCTTTGGTCGTTCTCCAGTAAGAACAAAATCCATTTGTGATCAAATTCATTGCTTCAAAACATCATGGAATTGCAAACTTCTTTAATTATATATACTTATAAAGTATATTCTCATAATCCAATTCTAAGGACTCCACTTATATTTAAATAAATTATAATTCTTTTGTTTTTCTTTTCAATAAGTTGAACCTTATTTTTCTTCACATCATTCAAGGAAAAAAAATGGAAGTTAACTACTTCTTCTTCCCATGGCTCCATAGATCATTAGAATTCAAAAACAGATTACAACTTTTCCTTGATCATGTATACCAGATTTGTGAAATAAACTGTCCAGACCAAAAAGAATGATCTTGCCAGGAGACTTACAACAACAGTGCACTGGGTGTTCAGGTGGTGTTGTTGAACATGTCATGTGTTTTTATGGCTGCTTCTTGGTTGTTGTTGTTGTGTTTGGCGTGCAATTCAGTGCTCTCAATATGGCAAGGACAGCCAAGATCAAAGCCTCCTCCCCTGAGAGCTTATTGTGCTCCTAGTGTATCCAACAGCATTGGACCTGCATGTGGTATTCTCGCCTTGAGATACATCAGCTTTCCTGCACAGGTTGTATACTAGATTCCATAACATGAATCCCAGCTTCTTCCATCCCTCAGTTTTAAGCTCCAGGGACTTTCATGTTCTGAAAATCATTTCAGAGTCCAGAAGCTGGTTTTGTGCCTGTCATTGAGGAAATAAGTTCATGAATCCAGCAGCTCCCTTACTTACCAATGTTACAGATTGTCACATTTATTATACAGGATATTGTTCGATCTTGGTAGCTTTGATTCTTTACTTATTGCAAATGCTCTACTTCTCTTTGCATCCTTGCCAATGGGAGTAAGTCATATGTATTTTTGCTTACATTGTGTCCTGAAACAAACCTTGCTTGTTTTCTTGTTACAAACAGGTTCTGGCTAAATCCTCCAAGATGATTCCAGGTATTACAATATTTTTCTTCTTCATTCTTGGACAAACCAGAACAAGTTTTAAAAGGTTCTGCAAATTTGAAAATGCTGTCAGGCTCTCTCTGCTTGTCACTCCTCTTCTGGGCCATCCATCCAACAATCTGTCTACTGCTAATTCTATGAGGATTCAGATTGAAGTAAAAGACATAAGCTGAATTGATAAATGTTTTCGAGAGATCAAAATAACTGATCCCTAGGAGTGGGGGAGTGTGGCAGTAATGCTGATGGGAGCAATTGTGTATGGCGTGCGTTACACTCTACAGGAGTATCTGTGCACATTGTTGGTAGCAGGTGGTGTGTCTATTTTTGCTCTAGGCAAAGTAAGTTTCTTCTCCTTCACTTCCAATGTCTATAAGATCTCATTGATTCAAAACCATCAGTGAAATTAGTAAAGATGCAACGAATGGCTGCAATTTTCTTCTTTGGGTGGTGCAGAATACATCAATTTCAAGCAAAGTTGCCAGCCCCAATGCCCCCCTTGGTTATGGTCTGTGTTTACTCAACCTGGGCTTGGATGGATTCACAAATGCTAGTCAAGACTCTCTCACTGCAAGGTTCTCTCTCTCTCTCTCTCTCTCTCTCTCTCCCCACATGTCTATCATTGCACTAGGATAATTTCTTGGAAACAAAAAATTTCAGTTGTCAGCTGTGAATTGCTCTCAGTGGCCACAAACATGTACTTAAATGCAGCTGCTGTACCGAATTCTGAGTCTTGGAGCTACCCATAGTGTTCTCCATGTCAGAGGGACATCTATTGTTTAACACAAAGATTCAGAACGCGAGGACAGCATTTCAATACCTTTTGTGTTCAAAGAGGACTACCATCACTGTTGTCTGCAATCTTGAGGGTTTTGTCCCAGTTTGAAAGCATGAAACACCTTATTTGCACTTAGGGTGCATATATGCCACCTGAAAGTTTGAGGTTTGCACGTAAATAGCACATCCATTGACCAATTGACCCACTATCCTAGCATGTTTATCCACCATCTTGGTGAGTGCCACCCCCATCCAGCATAATAGGTGACTCAGTAGACTGAAAAGTGCCAGTCACAACCCTTTTGATGTGCAGTTGGCTGTCATAATAAATTTGCTTGTCCTAAACCTTAACTGCCAATGGTCATGGATTGCTGTATAAGTTGTGAAAAGTTGCAAAGACATGGAAACACTCTCCCTTCATTTGATCACAATGAATGGGGTTGGAATAGTGGGTGGGCGGTTTTCATGGCAATGCAGCCTTATGGCCAAAATAAATTCAAAAGATGGTTCAAGCAAGGAATCCAACGCATTGGGTTTGACTAACTAACTGCGATCAAAACTGGAAAGGATTTGGATATGTTTCGATGTCATAAGTTATCCACTTGTCCCTGGATACAAATTATGTAAATTGGAAGGAGATTCTCTGCAATAATCTCTTAAGAGTCTTTCCAGGTTCTTGTGTTTTGTAGGTGTTCATTGTGTTTCAATCTGCTAATCATATGGCTGTCCATTGTGAGTTCAGGCTAGTGACTCTGGGGTGAGCCAAATAAAAGTGTCCCAGGTCAGGAAGAATACTGCCTGTGGAGCAATTTGTTCATTCATGTCTCACTCTCTCTAGTCTTCTTGTTTTACAGTGCTGGTGGACCTTGTGCAGGGAGCTAATTATGATTCTTTTGGCTATGGTGGAGACAGGTACCAGCATATCAATGCATGGCACATCATGATGGGGATGAACCTATGGGGCACAATATACATGTCTCTCTTCATGTTTTTGGTACCTGGTGCAGGTGGTTTTCCAGCCTGGAGCTTTTGTGCCTCTCACCCAGATGTCAGCTGGGACATTTTTTGGTTCTGTTTATGTGGGGCAATTGGCCAAAATTTCATCTTCCTGACCATCAGCCGCTTTGGAGCCCTGGCAAACACAACAGTTACTACGACACGGAAGTTTGTGAGTATTCTCATCTCCTCCATCTGGAACAAAAACTCTCTCTCCATGCAGCAATGGACTGGGGTGTGCATGGTCTTTGGGGGTCTCTCTTATCAGATCGGGCTTACATACCAGAAGAAACGTCGGCAGGCCACAGAAGGAAGAGTCACTGTGTCTTCAGTTGGGACTCAAACTCCTCAACGAGGGCGCAGTCCAGTTAGCCACCATAGAGGGCGTAGCCCAAGTATCCATAGAGCACGTAAAAGACACTACTACCTCCACCGATGAAGATACCTAGACTTCTTTCCAAGCTGTTATGCATAATTGCAGCAAAAGGGGTTGATGGCTCAAGATTCATGGCTTCAGGAAAACTCAGGAGTTGTTGCAAACAACTCAAGGAAAAGGCTATTTGCTCAGGTACTTTGATGATGAGACATGAGATTATTCCCAAAGAAGGATATGGAATCCAAATGTAGCAAATCCTTGAACAAGAATTGGACAGTTATGTACACAAGATTTGACCATGCAAAGAAGCTCAAACTCTTCAAAAGTTATTAGGTTGCACTGTGCCCAGTGAGAGTTTTCCAACTTGATGTTCCAAATCTGTCAGCTCCACATTTCAAGGTAATCAGTCATACAAGCATATCCCCTAAGATAGTGTCAAAAACTTCCAAAACCAGCAAAGGACAAAAGACTTGATCTGTAGTAGATCAAGTCCCAAGATACATGAACCAGGTTAAATGTCACGCAGCAGTTGCACACAGTCTTCCCATGTTGACAAACATCCATGTCTGAAGTATCAACTGCAAACAGAAAATCTCCAAGAATTGGCAATGAATGTCTGTTGTTGTCCAGTACAGTACAAGCAATATGAGCATCACATTTCATCAATGTCAAAACCATAGCTTCCCTTTATTGTCTAAACAGAAATGCACCTCAAGCATGTCCAATACATAACAAAGACCATCCTAATGCATTTCTATAGAAACCTCCTATGGACATAGAACAGATCTGGGAATACATTGTACAGGTTCCTAGGCTCACCTCTATCTTGAGGTCCAGACTGTTGTACACATATCAAAAAGAGAGAGCTTCAAGTGAAAATAGCAACTTCCTGAAATTTTAACAATCTGTTTGTCTGGTTCTGCCTACATGCAAAAGTCTCTAGAAGTGAAAAGTTGCTACCTATGCAGCACCTCTGAAGAGCATCACAGCCAGTCTTCCTAAACAGAAGTGGATAAAGGAACCAGAGGAGTGTGTTATGTAGGATCCAAAACTTGTTCCAGAAACACACTGCCATCCTGGACCGTATGTCTTGTCGAATTGCTGTAAAACCATGTAAAAGCATGTAAACAGTTTGTGAGATCAGAAATGCAGCCTGTTTCAACTCGCATATCTTTCCTTTTTGCATGCATCTCCTTATTGCTCAGTTGGAGAATGTTGGTTGCTGTTATATCCAGTGAGAAGAGAATAGACTTAGGAGCACCAGAACTTAGAAAGGCTTAATATGAAATACCATCCGAAGAGGGACTGAAGTTTCCTGGAGTTTTGCAATCATAGAAGGCATCTTCAAGAGTCTGATGTAATAGTAACTGAGAAAAGAGTTTATATATTTATCTACCGCACAACAGAGTCATGAACCAGTGATAGGCAACATTATTGCCAGTTGCACTTTTCTATCCAAAACATGTGAAGCCCTGTACTGTACACTAATGACTTGCTGCATTGTCATAAGGGAATAAGGCACCGCGCATCCAGACATAATGGAGCAGAAAGGAGGACAGTCCCAAAACAATAAGCAAAGAAAGATATAACATTGACATGACAAATAGGCAGGACGAAATTGAATGAATTAACTCGAATATCACAAAAGAGAGAGACGTACCTTCTTGATGTAGCAAGCAATATCTTTGCAGTCACTGATTTCATGCAAGTCTAGTGCCTCCGATGCACAGCGCATTGCATGTTCCTGCATCTTCTGAGGCATGTCTGTCTCGCCAATCACAGCCTTGCCCTCCAACATCCTAAGAATTCTTATCTTCACTTGGATGAGTGCAGCCTCAGTGCAGCGCTACAACCTTCAACAACAAATCAACCGCAATTTATTTGCCCGAGCAAGAAGTAGAAGAACTTTCGTCTGAAACATATTAGACTACTACAATGCTTTGGTGCTGTGTAGACGCTAACTAGCTCTTCTTCCGCAATTTTGAGACAACGCAGTGGTTTGAAGCTTTTAAAGATTGTTGTCTCGAGACTTCTCCAGAGCAAGAAGATGCAAGGCCGAGTGTGGAAGAGCATTACATAATCTCTCAAGTTCATGCGATCTTGGTCTCGAACATACTGCAGTAACTCTCTCGAAAGCCGTCAGTCTGTTGCTGACAACAAGGGGACACGGGCCAAATCTAGAAAAAAAGAAAACTTCGAGCCCAGAAAGAGCATAGCCCAACGGCAGGGGATACTATTTTCCCTTATGTATTAAACCCAGAATATAGTGCAAAGCAAAAGCAGAATAGAGCAAGCTGCTGCAGAGTACAGACTTAACCCCGCTACAAAGAGAGCTCAGATAGTACGTCGGTCTTACCAGCCAATCAAGGAGCGTTCTGGAGACGTTAAAAATTGCGCGATTGTCAAGCTACTCGTGGTCCGATGCTGGTTCGAAAGAAGAGCAAAACAGACTCTGCTCCGTTAACAAACACAAGACAAAAACGCCTCTACAAGAACGAGACAACACCGCAGGATGACCCAGGGACGGAGCCAGTGATTAGGATACAAACATAGCGCCAAATCCCAATCCTTGATGATCCCCAATTATGCGCACTCGACCTTGGCACCCGTGTTTCCACGAGAGGAATCTCCGCCCTGGAACTGCTTCCACCTGACTCTTCCAGTTCTCCTCTTGTTATATCGCAAGAAATCAGCTGTGGCCAAGTTCAAATTCTATGACTACTCTTGACAACAACTTCAATGCCAACTGCTCTCGTCACTGACAGCCAAGCGCCTCATCTCCAGTGGACGCAAACACGAAAACATAAAATCTCCGCGAATCATCAAATCAATCATCACCTCATAAGTAATATCCGGGGGGTAAATAGATCAGGTACCTCCGAAAATCACTGGGCATAAACTGAAGTTGCCGTATTAACTTTTCCCCCAATGGGACTTACTGTCACCCTGATCTAATTCCTTCAAGTCTTTTAGACCGATGGTCAAGGCCCAAGGGGGCAGCCCTCTATTTGGGAACGGCCCTGTCGTTGGGCGATATCCTCCAGGTAAAAGACCTACACCTATTTTTATAGTGTAATCCGGGGGCACCTTACCCAAAATATTTTGCCAAGCGCTGTTTACGAGGCATTTCAAAAAACGTAACAACCTCGGAGAGAATTCTTAGTGTATTTGTAGGGCACCTCGAATATGGGAATTTGATCACTACGGTGGATCGCCCAAGGGCGAGGAAAATTCCCTTTCACGAGGGTTTTTTCCCGGAAGATTTTCATTTCTATGATTACCTCGATTATGGTAACATTGAGTACCTCGAGTGTTACGCAATGCCCTGCTGTCAGAGAATTACTGCGTGGACCTCGGGCTCCGCCCTCGGTGCTCACACAGTAATTCCCTGATAGCACGGGCCTTACCCTATACAGACTGCTTGCACTCTGGCGGGCGTTTTGTGGTAAGTAAGTACTAATGACCCCAGATGGGCACATAACTAGAATTCCTGGGCAGCCACCAAGGGCAGCACCAAATTCTGGTAATGTGCCTATCCGAGGGCATTACCGCATGTAATGACCATGTCCGACCCTAAAAAAAACAACAATGGGCCATTGCATTTCTGGAAGATGAGCTCTTGACCTAGCCTTGAATCTTACAGATTTAAGACACCCTCCAACTAGAGTACAAAATCAATGGCAAGTCATTATGTTATTTTGGAACATCCTGCAAATTTTTTTCTATTTGTTTCCCATGATGAGAGGGAAAAAAAAATTTGATTCGGCACAGGTCTTAACACTTGGTAAAGCCCTCAGCTGTGGGCTTCACCAGAATTGAGCCTGAACTTGACACCAGCTCACAAGCAGCCTCATGCAGACAAGACCCTCAGCAGAGGGCTTCAGCATACATCCTGAAAACTCAAAGTCCCAAGTGTTCGTTCGACCCTCCTCAATTGATTAGCCTCGTTTGAGAGAAAACATTTAAATGCATAATTTCACTAAAATTTCAAATCCATTTACCTTATAGACTATTCTATTGTTTAATAAATGTAAAGCAGCAAAGTGCCTAACTTGGTTGGGAGGACATGTAATTCTTCTGTCTTGGAGCATCACAACTGGCCAGACGCCAACATGATCCAAAAAACCATCACAGTATGTAGCTGGTGGTAAAACACTGCATAGTGACTAATGACCTGTCAAAGATTTCCCAGTGTCGATGGAGGGCACCTTAAATTTCACTCTTGAAACTGGAGGCCATCTTATGTTTATGGGCAGGCTTTTACATTTTCAGAGATACCTGCCAAAATACTCTACATGCTATGAGTAGGAGTCAACATAGTCATCACACACTATAAGGCTCTCACATGGGCATATCAGGCCACAGTGAACCAGCACCCATCAGCGCACCATCCACTGGATGCCCCTTATTACTCAGTTGTGGATGAACCTCAACTGAGTTAATATTTGGTTTCACCTTGGTAACCAATTCTGTAGGAAATAGGTCTCTCATATAGATAGATAGGTCAGAAAATAGGCAACTACTAGGTATGTAGATGGTTTATACATAGGTAAGGGCTGTTTTTACTACCTACCTACTAACAACCTGCTTGTGGGTTGTTAGTAGGTAGGTTAAAAAAAAGCAACTGAGCTTAACCACCATGGATAGCTAGGGAACTGGAACTCATCAGAAAACTGTTTCCCAACCACTTACCATTCATCCTTTGCGGTGTGCTGTTGGGTGCTGGTGGGTGCTGGCTCACTGTGGCGGGCATATCATCAGAATTTTGACACTCAAAGGTTACCAACATTCCTTGTGTCTGAAATTCAACACTCTTAAAATCCATAGTTCCAGTTTCTGAATGTGTTTCCCACCCTTACCACCTCCCAAAAGCTCTTCAAGTTTCCCCCTTTGCATTTCAATTATGCATGCCATTATTGGGTTAAATAATTTGATTCCAGCTGCTGGGTAGTTCAATGAAACCAATAATGCTATCCCGCACATTGTATTGTGCACACTAGATAGGTGGCAAATACAAGCAGATTTGGCAGATGTAGCAGCCATTTCTCAAGTTGTAAATGAGTTATCCCATTGATCACTATCCTTAAATGGTGTATAACAAAACATTATACAAACAATACTTTGGACCAACTTCATGTTGTTGGGAGCTGTTGGAACTTGGGATCATGACTTTTTATTGAACTTTACTTGCCTATTAGAAATAAATTGAGTTTCTTGACATAAATGCTTTTCTTATGATCACTCACACAACTAAAATGGTCTTGGATATATCGCATCATAGGTTTGATTACATATATGTCTACACACAACTCAACACAAACAAAAATATGAACATGAAAGGATGAAAGTGAATAATTGTCAAATGCTGACACCATGACTACACATTAAATACTTCAAGTGAGAATGGATGAAGAATCCACTTCTTTCATTTGGTTCAAATAGGTACTTCTCATTCCTTAACTTGTGACCTAAAGGATTAAGTCACAGGTACTAATCTTATAGAATATTCATCTTTTTTGTGGATGCACTTCTATAAAATTTGACATGTTCCTCTTTAAAATCTAATTTTTTTATCACATCAATATATTAAGATAGGTGTCTGTTTGTTCGGATGTGACCATGTTGTAATGCTCCCAAACCATGCCCCTCCCCCTGCCCCCTCTCTTTTGGTACCACCAAAAGGCACTTGACAAACCAGTGTGCACATGTCTCACTTCATAATTTTTGGACCAAACGAAGCAAGTTATTGAATTTAGAGCGATTTTCATATCTGGAATTCAATTAAAATGAAAAAAAAGGTTTCTTCATAAGAAATCTAAAGTTAAACCCATTTCAAGGGGAATAGTATTGGGGAATATTATTGGAATGGGTGACCGTACAAAAGAAATATTGACCAAGTCTTGTAACATGCAAACCCAGATAAGCTTGCATTTCATAATTTTGGGTGAATTGCACTCGTGCAGATTTCATATGTCCCTTTTGGCTTCCTTAGCAGTGGGAGCCAAGAATCTTTTGAAACCTTTTCAAGTGCAAATGATCATCTTCAAAAGACTATTTTCAAGCTCCCGGCTTATTTGCTCCTTCTGAACCTTTAATTAAACTGGGGATGACCCCACACTTGCTAGTATCTACTATGTCTGTCTGATTCTGCATCACCCAAAAAGAGAGAGCCACGGGCAGGAGAACACCCAAGTGGCAAGACATTAGAACCCCAGAAAAGGAGAAATGGGGGAAAATGGGTTGTTTTTGGATTGCATGTCTTGTTGTGTTACACCTTCCCCCCACTTTAGATGAGGGTCCAGGGTCCAAATTCCTAAATTCCTAGGAATTAAATTGGACTCATTTGAAGGAAATTGAATCCTTGAGTTGGACCCTAGCTGTTGCATCTTGGTTCTTCAAATCATGAGCTCTCCCTTTTAGCTCCTTTTTTGGGCTCTGAACCAATTATTTTCCCTCCAAAATGGTGCCTTGTAGGTTTAGCCTGGATTTGCCACTTTTTGGTCTTGTACTCTCATCTAAAAAGACGGTCAGTCCAATTTATGGCTCGCATCCAACAGGATTGCTCTATTTTATTGGACCTGGGACCTTGGACCCTCAACTAAAGTGGCCCTAACATGCAATTTCTTGCATCTGATAAGTTAGAGCAAAGCAATCTATTTCTAACCAAACAATCATATGGAACTTGCTATCATGACATTAAAAATGGGGTTGTTGTGTGATCACGGCAAGGCGCCAAAAGTTGTTAGACAACAATAAATTTATATTTCAACAATGAGTACTAGGAGAACTGTGTAGGGAGAAAGTATAGTCAAGCAAGTACCCTACATCTGAAGGAGATGGAAAAACAGTCTATGCAACATGATCCATGTGGATAATGATGCCAGTACACTGAAGAGAGCAACCCAATGCTCTCAATGATTGTTGTGGAGTTTCAACAACCAAAAAGGTTTTAAGTGACCTGACCGCTTCAGCTCTTACTCAAGCCTTACTCTCAGAAGACAATATCAAATTCTTTAGTTGCTTCAGCTCTATTGCAAGCCTTATTTGGACTAGGTTGATTGCCTACTACAACTTGTAGCCAGGCAAAAGGCCACAAATAGCCGTACATAGTCCAGGTTAGGACTACTACTACTTTGATCTTTGTCCACAACAAGAAATTCAGGGGCCAAGGTTGACACAATCCCCTTTGATTGTAGCAAAGGAACATACAACATACCCAGTGTCCTGAATCACTTTCGCACATTATTCACTGCATGATTCCCAAGATATTGTAAACAACCCAGGTGTAACCCATGCATTTCCCTCTGTCTAGGGCCTTACTATACTAGAGAGCAGGGCAGCTAGGATTGATTCCCACACCTAGCAAGTCCATGGGCAGCTCATTAGGGTGAACATAAGGACATGCTATGAGCAAAAATCAGCCCTAGCTGGCTCACTGATGCACTTTTGGTCCTGACCGTTGCACCCTCGCACTTGTCAACTCCTCGCCCTCGCCCTCGCCCTATCTCACATCCTAACTCCTAAACTACCTACGCATGCTACACACATAGGGTTAACTCCTAAACTACTTAGGCATGCCACATGCATAGGGTTAGCTTCACGTCCATCTTGCCTCACCAGACTCAACTCACTAACTACCTAAACTCACTACATGAACTAGGACTTATCTCTCCAAGAACATGCCCAAGGTTTTCCCAGGTCCCCAAGGGACAACACCAAGTGATGTCCCAAGGCAACTCTTAAGTTGTTCCCAAAACAACACTTAGGTTGCCTTGAAGGAAAAGAGAACAAGAAACCATCTAGTAGTCTCAAGACAACCCATATTGCCACTAAAAGTTTTATTCTGGCAACACCTTTATTGCCCCACCTCAATACAACCCATGATTGTTCTGAAAGGGTTTTTTTGGGACAACATCACATGTTACCCCAAGACAACCCCTAGTCGTCCTAGCCAACCTAAGTTAACCCCAAAATGAACATACTCATTTGGCATCCCAAACCTGAAGCACCCAACTCCTCAGCCCACAAGACAATTTGGGGGGTCGAACCCCAAGCCACCATTTGGCTTCAGCCACCCACACCACCACAGTGCCCCATCGTGGTGGCCATAGCACAAGGTCCAGCCCACACAAGGTGATTCATGTGGAAGGGCATGTCACTCATTTTTATGCCACTAAATGCAAGGATCCAAGTTAAAGACAACTATTTATGCAAAATTTACTTAGATGGCCACAAAAAACTAAATCAGCAACTCACGGAGATTTGACACAAAAAACAAGCCAAGAATTGGGCTAAAAACCATGCCCAACTTCAATGTAACTTGGAGAGCTAATATGAGCTCACCAAAATGAGGAAGGACTTTATCAACAAAACATATAGCTCCAAAGCAATGAGGGCAAGCTATTGTTGTGCAACATGATCAAGAGGGCTATTCATAAGGGGCAAATTGCAAGGGTGTGGACAAGAGGGAGATGAAAGTAGCCCCTGAAGATGCTTCAATTGCAATAACATACACATTGTACATAGCTACCCAAACTCATAACATGCCACTCAATTCAAAACACATAACTCAAACAAACCAATTACATTTAAAGACTCCTACAATCCAATAACACTCACTTGGGTTCACAGTTCACCAACAGCCACCACTTTCATAACACATTTGATTTCATTAATGCATTACAACCAATTACACATATTAAATGTGCAACACAAAATTAAGTGAACTTGTTAGGATTGTTACTACCAATGCACATTGGGTACTAAAATTTACATCATACACAAAATAAGTCATGTATGTGTTAGAAATTTAAATATTTTCACAACCAATGTTGCATTAAATGGTTCTTGATGTCATCTACAAAAGAAGAAAACATCAAATAGAAAACTCTAAATGTAATTAATTTGTCAATATAGAAATATGTTGTCATTATGCTTATTAGGAACTTTATTAACCCCCATGGATGTTAGCAATACTCAAATGAGAAGTATGAAAGGAAGACTCATGGAACAAAGAAACTTTTCCTCCTTAAAAAAGTTTGTCCCAATGAAAATGAAGACAACATTAACATAAGCATCTATCTCAAAAACCTCAAGGAACTATTAGACCAACTACATGCAATTGATTTTGAAAATCCAAATGATTTAGTCATTTTGATGGAGTTAAACTTTTTTCCAAAACAATATAACATCCTAATAAAACTCGCACTAGCAAAAAAAACTTGCCTACTCTAGAGGAACTAGTGCCCAAATTGATAAATGAAGAATTGTAGAATAAATTAAATGGGGATGAAAATGAAGACACCTTAGTTGTCAAGAAGAAGACTTTACCTCGCCTAATTTTTCCAAGATCAAAAGCTACAAACAAAAGTAGTTCAAACCCAACAATGGAAATGGAGGGAAAAACTTTGGGAGGAGTTGGCAACAATCCAAAGGTTAAACAATGCATGACAAACTTGCAAGAGACTGAAAAAAGAAGATAAAAAAACCCAAACCCCAATTACAACAAACTAAGAGCTATCACAATTGTGGTGTCAAAGGTCATTAGGAATGGGGATGTGAAACTCTCAAGATCATGGAAAAATCAAAAGTTTGGATGGCAAGCTACAAAACCTAACAAGCAAACATTAAATACATTACATCAAATTTTAATCAAACTCACATGAAAAAAGGATTGAGAATCTTCAAAAAATGACAAGGCTACAATAAATACCTATTTGGTAAGAATCAAAGAATATCACCCTTCCTAATACTTTAATTCATGAACTACTAGAAATGTGACATGAAATAGAAAACTACTAACAACCCTGAGAAACACATAAGCACTTCATCCATAAGAATTGCAAAAGGAAAAAGCCATCAAATTAGAGTAAAAAGGTTTATCTTAACCAAGTTCCAAACAAATGAAATAAAATCCATCAAAAAAAATTTCTATGCCAAACATCAAAAATAATATCTTGCTAATAAGTGTCATTGTTGAATCATGACATGTGATAAAAAAAAATTCTCAATGTTTGTTTAATTAGAAAAGCTAACTCAAAACATATTGTTTTGAGAGGTTGTCGAATGAAAGGGAAAGGTTTGTATAAACTAGAGGCTAATGTTTTACTAGGATTAAAAATAAATCTTATCATAAGGGATCTTGCTATAAGATGATACAAAAAACTCTATTATAGCAAAAATGGTTAAAGCAAACAAACACCTCAACTTCAAAATCTTATATCATTTCACTCAAAACAAACACACCATAAACATTCATAAGCTACCCTTTTTTAATTACTAAATACTTCATTTTATTTAACAATGTATCAACAAAATTAAATTTTAAATATTTTAAAATTTTCAATTGTAGGTTAATTTTAATGGACTTTCTTTTTATTAATGTTAAAAATAGAAAAGGTACTAATGTAATATAAGGTAGACCAAATCCAACCCCCAAGGCATAGACACTAAACAATGTCACCTACCATTAATGGGTTATTCATTGTTTCAAACTTTCACAAGCCCCCTTTTCCTTACTAAAAAACAATTTCAAATGCTTGGAAAAACATCAAAGGCAAATTATTGAAATTAGAACTAAAGGATCTTGATGTAATTTTGAGGCATCCCCTCTTTGGTACCCTTGATTATTGAACAAAAAAGGACAACCCCTAGGGGTTGAAAAATGAGTGAAGGAAGGGCCATTGTCACCACAAGCCACACAAGGATTCAAGATTTATGGGATAACCAACACATTCAAAGGTAGAAAGGCATACCTAAGCTCCACATGAAGAATCACCCCTCCACCGTAGATGTTAGAAATTACATCGTTTCTACCACTCCTTTGAACCTTAATTTTACTCCTAATCAATTACAACCAAGAAGGTTTTGTTAATATGTTGTTTTGGAGTACTCTCCACTGCTTTGGGTGTATAGGATTTTTAAAACCCTTATTAACTACGCATTGTTATTGAATTTCACAAAGTTAATAGAAATAGATTCACTAGAAGCAACCAATTTAATATTAGGCTTGCATCTCATGGTCTTATGAAGGTTAAGTTTTTTTTACAAGAAAAACATGGTGTTACATTCAAAGTAGAAAAGGATAACTCCCCCCTTCCTCGTAAAGCTTTAATTTGGTTGTTAAAAGCCATCTTTGTGGACCATTACCTTTAGAATTTAATGGAATGTTATCAAAAATAATATACCCACCATTAGGGATGTTTCCTTCTTTGTTTTTGCCAAAAACTTACTTGGTTAATGTGGGTAAAAAGCCCACAACTCCAACTTTCATGTCTTTACTTCAACAATTTAATCCACTTTACACCATCCTACAACAAATCATTTCTAGATTGTGGCACAACTTTCATCCTTGCAAAGTGACCACATTGATGTGGCCAATTCTCAATCGTGGTCTCTTTGTTGGCACTTGATTGGCATGGGGTCACCCTCTAATTGCAAGGTCTACAACAACAACATTAACAAGTTCCCCAACATTGTTTGCTTTGATGTTTTAGGGTTAGGTTTGTTTGGGAACTTTTTTTTAGGGTTTGGTGGTGAGTTCCTGTAGTGGCTCCCCTCTTTTGGCCCTTTGTGCTCCATGGTGATATAAGATTGGAACATTCATACAACTCACAAAGGTGGTTTTTCTTACAAAAGACATTCATTAAATGTTTAAAGGTATTTCTTGTGGGCTTTAGGTGTATGAACCACTTGGATGATGATGGGTATTCTAATATTAAGATCCTAATTCAACAAGCTTGAACTTCCAATGTGGAAATTGGGGTGACCACTTGGCACACCATCAACATTCAAATATCTAATAGAAACACTAGTTTCAAGGTGGCATTGATAGTTCTTTCAAGACTCTTTGGTTTGGACTAGTAAAGACAGCATGAAATGGGCAAGACACTATTTACCCCCCATCCAGTTCTATATGGCGCCTACTCCAAGCTGTCACATGCCCCACCATTGAAGCTTCCATGTCACATAGGCAAGCTCCTTTCATTGCTCTCTATAAACATGTGAAACACCATTGACCACCCTAGAATGTTTTTATCATCAACTATGATGTCAACTTGTTTTGCATTGTAGTAAATTTTCAAATGACAAAGGAATTGTTGCACTATGACAAAACTAGGGAACTTGGAGATGTAATTTGAAATGCATCTAACATTAATAGATTTGGGATAAGGTTTTTTATGCACCCACAACTGAACATTTGAACCAAATAAACCCAACATGCGCCTTGAACAAATGGGTCCAAATGACATTTAATGAGCCAATGTGTTTACTTTGCATTTAAAACTATTGTCCTTTTTGGGGTCCTTTTGCCAAAAAAACATGTTTTTATAAAAAGGGGTAAAATCATAGTCAAAAGAGCCACCCAAATGAATGAACATTCCTTAAAACTATATTTTTGTATGTTTGAAAGATCATAAAGGAAACATAATAATTTGGATTGTTACAATATTTTTTGGAATATTTTCCATTAATTACAAAGTTTACATGCTCAAAGCTTGACACAAATCAAAAATGTTTTTGCATGTTCAAAACATTCAAACCTCGAAAGTGGATAATCTTTGTTTTTTTTCTACCAAATGTATAGGTCCATTCCTCTTGAAAATTGGAAAGGATTTTAACATTGATGATTAGAAAGGCAAAAGGACTTGAACTGATGAATTTTTTTTTTATAATTCATTTGAGCACAGTTGGCTCAAAAGTGTTTTTGACCTTTAAAATTATGGATTTTGAAAATGTGGCTTTAACAAAAATGATTCATATATATGTGATAAAGGGCATGAATCTATAATATACATGATATAAAATTGATTTGTAGTCTAAATATATTTTAAATGTAGTGTGAAATGGGGTATCCAGAATCCAAAATATTTTAAATTATAAACCCACATAAAAATGACACTCGTCATGTTTAGTTTTTAAAAAAGGAATTTTACCTTGGTGCCCCTAGCTCCTTTGTCCATGATTTCACTCACATGAATTTTCAAATGAAATATTTTGAAATTTTATATTTATTATATTTATAATTACCCCAATATATCATTTTTTAAATAATCAATGTTGAAATAATATGAATTTTTGAAAGCCTACAAATTTTGCCAAATTTTGTGTTTCATCTTGAAAAATTATCACAATTTCAAATCATACCAAAACATGTTAACATTTTCAAGTTTAGTTTCTTATATTATAAGCTATAACTTTTCTTTAAATAACATATAGATTATGTACATCACATTTACATGTCATAAAGGATTCATGAACTTTTTAAAAACCTTAAATTTTGATAAACACAAAGTTGAAAAAATACGAAAATTTAAATGTTTTTTAGATGCGTATAATAATACCATAGTATTACGAAAAAAATTGAAGATCAAAGAAATTGTATTATGAAAACTAAAAGGCCCTTTGTGAAAGTAATGTTATTGAATGAAGTTGTTAAACATTCTTTGTTCAAACCAAACTTTGATATTAGAATTTTTTTGACTCATTTTAAATTTGTCAATATTGTAATATTCAATAAGCACAACTTTCCATGATTCCCATGCCATTAAAATGACACCATATAGACAAATGAAACAAGAATTGTAGAAAAGTTGACATTTTGACATCAATTTTGGTTCATTTGAACTCATCTACACCCAAATTTTTTTCTTTTCTAATTGAGACTTTAACATTCTTTTGAAATCTCATGTTTCGTTTCAAAACCCATATGAAAAACTTGTTCCTCTTCCCACACATTTTGGTTCCAAAAACCAAGGTGCATTAGATTTGCAAACCAAGATTTTTTGCAAGCTTACAAGAAATGCATCACAACTTCCATTGAATTTTTTTAAAAAATTTTGATCATCTCCAATAATCTAAGGTTGCCAAAAAAAATTGCATTAGTGATGAAAATCCATGGAAATATGTATTTTTCTTCACTTGTATTTAGTTGTAAAATCCACAATCTTTTCAATTCCAACCCAGCAAGTCAATTTTGCAAGCTTCCCTTTAATTTCTATTCTAACACATAATCTCCAAGGTTAAGGGTTTGTTGACTTTGCTTTGCTTATCATAATCTAGTGCAACATCAATGTTGTTTCCAAAATCCTTGTTCATAGAGTTTATTGAAAATTTCATTTCCAACGTATGATTTTAGTTTTATTTATTTCTACTTTATAAAAATTCATTGCATTTATATTTTGATTGTTGTTATACTAAAGCATTTAAGTTCCTTGCTTTGGTGGATCAAAATCCATTGCAAAACTTATTATCCCGGCTCAATCAAATTTGCATTCAAATTCCATTGTCCTTGTTCATTTAAAGGGTATAAAGTTTGTTTAATTTTCTACATTAATGCTTCCAAATCATTCTTTTGTAGCAAATATTTTATTTGGGTTCATGATTACATTTGTGTACTATCAAACCAAGAATATTTCAAGGTACTTATGGGTGATGTAGGAATCTTGAAGATCCTACATAATGAACCTTCTGTTGCTTCAAAAAAAAGGGAATTTAATTGAAACATTGAAGAAAACAATGTAATCACCACTTCTTGGACCATTCCAAAAGGATCATATCACATAGCTACCTCATGTTACATCTAAGCATGATTTTTATAACCATACTAAAATTGTGGTCATTCCATGGGATGAACTTGAACATTTTGTGTGTGAAGGGAACAAAATAATTTAAAATTTCCTTGCAAATTTACAAGGACAAAGGAGCACAAGCTTTACAATCCCCCAAAGGCATTGACACACCCAAGAACTATGTTTATGTTGCTTGTTTTTTAAGTGAGGAAACAAAGAGCAAAACATTCAAATTAATCCATAGTCTTTATTATGCACTTCTATATTGGTTTAAGTTTCTATAGTGTATTGTTTTGATTTTGCCATAGTTTGTTATTGAGCATCCTTTCATAATATGGAAATCTAATCCATTTTCAAATTTTGAATTGAACTATTCATTGTTCCATTATATTATGACCATTCCAATCTCATTTTTTCTATTAACTGAATAGTATGTCTATGGCACTTGACCACTTTTGAACATTTATACAATTTTGACAAATTTCCTATTGTAGGCTCCATGTGAATCTAGATCTCACAACCTATTTCATTGTGATGTTAATTCTCTTGTAACATTTTTGGACCCAAAGACTACACCAATGTATTCCTAGAAATCTGTAGAAATTATTTTTGTCTACACAACAAAAGCAAAAGCATCACCAAATGAATGAAACAACTAGCAAGAAGAAGGTGAATAAAGCTTTGTTGGAGTTCTTGAAATCTAGTCAACAATCACAACAAAAGATTCATATTTCAAAAACAATGTCTGATATGTCCATTAACTGTGGTTGTCAAAGAATTTTCATTGCAATGCAACCATACTTGGACCAAAGCCTGTATTAGCCAATGTACTTGAATGCATAACATAAAAACAAGTAGGGTCAAATATGCCACAAGAAAGATGTGTTTGACTATCGCCATGTTCTAGGTTCCCAACTATTAAATGGTATGAAAGCACACCTGATGGGGTTCATAAGGCAAGGCCTTTCCCCAATTCAAGGTAATGACTCATGACAACGCCCATGTTAGAAAAATGGCATTATGAAATGAACTTGTGACTCAAAGCACCTTTGTTTTGTTGTCTAATGTGAAGGATTTGCCAAAAAATCGAGCTCACAAACCACAAAAACACCACAAGGACCCCATTAGTGTCAAAATGTGGGTTCTAAAAAACCTTGATTCAATTTTTTATTATGTTGAACATGCCCCTTTGGACCTCAATTTACAAACCCAAGATGACACACCATTCACACTGGGAATTCAATTTCATGGTAGTTGAAAATGATGCCAAAATGTGGGCACACAAAAAGAAATCTTATCTTTTTTCACCCCCACACATTACGATTATTGTCTAATTTGATTACATTTCAACTACATTTGGCCATCTTAAGATTACAAATGGCTTGTTGCACTAATTAATGGTCAATATTATTCATAGTTATTACATTCACTTATGAGTATAATGTGAATCTTATTTAATTATTTAATAACTTCAAATTGTTGAAGTGAAAAATTGAGGTAGCTTTTAACTTTATTTACACAATGCATTATAATGGCTAGTGATTTTCTGACATTTCTTTAATTATCAACATGGTACATGAGTTGAACTATCAACTTTTAACATGCTGAAACCATTACTTAGGAGTTTCATTTTACGCTTATCATAATTTATTAAAACACATGTAACAATTAAAAACCCCACATTTATATTGGAATGAATTAGTGATTTTTTTCACATCTTTTCAATTATTAAAATTGAACCATTCACTCTTAATATATTAAAACCATGGTTTATCAATTTCCTTAAGCTTGTTTTGTTACAGGTTTATATTTAAATATTTAGAAACAAATTTAAAATTTTCATTTGAAAATTAATAAATGAATGAATTACAAATGGTGATAATAATAATGATAGATCAATGAATTTTTTAATCTTTTCAGTTTTTCAATTTTGTAATTTCTTCAAGATCATCCATAAGAAAATTTTGCCATGTTTGGCTATAAGCCATATCTGGAAGTACAAATTTGTTAAAATATTTCTATATTTTGCTTACAAATCTTAGAACCCATCGTAGAATTATATCATTTTTAAAATAATAAAATGTAAAATCTTTTGTTGATGTTGATGGCCTTTCTTATGTTTGCAAAATGGAAGAAATTCATCATAGAAAAAAACTCACTTACATTATTAATATTTGTTTTAAATTTTCAAAAAATTGGATAAGATTTATAATCATCTTAAATATTAAACTTAAAATTTTTCAAATAAGTTCGATGTTGGAATTATTAGAATTTTTTAAAAAAATTTACACATTATGAGTAACCTTTTTTCTTTGAAAATTGTGATGTCAATTTTTTGGCATTTTTTTTTAACCTTTTTATTTTGCACTATTTTTTCCATTTTTTTCCCAACAAAAATTGTTAAGTTAGGAAAATTCAAAACCAAAAAAAATATGTTGGTCTTGAGGGGGGCGATAATCCACCTATTCAAACCAAAAATTTCACCAAATTAAAATTTTTGTACTTTTAAAAAGGAAAAAAATGTAAAATATATTCTTGTGTCATTTTTAAAAAACAATTATATGTTGCAATTTTTTTTTCCAAAGTTAGATAATTAATTATTTGTATTAATGTATGATTCATCTTGTTAAACAAATGTGATCTTCATAATTAAATGGTTATATTGACTACTTAATTAATGTTTCTTCTTATTGCCAATTTAAGGAGGCAACAACATTGAGAAAGAATTTTTTTTAAAATTTTTTTTGTCAAATTTAAAATATATAATGTTAATATCTCTCAATAAAATATCAAAAATAACCATAATATTGAAATATTTAAACAAGTTTCTAATTACACAATTTGTTTATAACCAAATGTGGCAATCTTCTTATGAATAATTACCATTTTAACAACATCATAAAAATAAATAAATAAATTTATACCTAATCATAGTGCGAAAAATAAGAACTTGCAATTCTTCAAAAAATGGAAATATTTTATGTAATGAAATATATATATATAAGACTTAATAATTGCACTTTTGAATTCACATTATATTTACAAAGATTTTAGGTCACTAGAAGAAATGTTGTCCATTCTGACCATATTTTTGTGACAACTATACAACTGATTTTCAAACCAATTAATTTTACGACTAGCAATGTGTCAATCCTACATGTCCATGTAGTTGTAGCTTGTTATAGTCGCATATGCAACTATAAGAAGGGTTGAACCAAATTTTTGTTATAGGTGCAACAACAACTTACAATTAATATGATTTTCATTGAAAATGTAGATGAAAAGTGAACCATGTCATTCAATTTTGATTACATTCACTGATGGATGATAAGGTAGTTGTTTTTGCAATTACAAATGAAAGGTTTTTCAACTACAATAGTACATTCTACCACATGAACAAAGAAACATAAACCATATATGGCAAACTTTGCTATTTCAGTTGGATTATTATCCCTTTAATGTACCCATTCATGGGTCTTCTTTGTAATTATCCATGGGTCTTCCATGATATAATATTTAATAGCTAATAGCTTGCTAAAAAAGGATATTATAACCTAGTTTGTAAACTAGGTTAACTAAGCCTAATAAGTTAAGTTAAACTAAATAGGCCTATGTGCATTGGTAGCCTAGCTTAGCTTCCATACTTAATTAATTGGCCTAAATTATCTATAGGTAAGAGTAGGCTAGTTTATTAAGTGTAGCTACTAAGCTAGGCTAAATCATTAATTAATTGGTAAATTAAGTAGTAGGTAGTAAGTAGGATAGGTAGTAGTGTAGCCGGACAATGGGTGACCGTTCCAGAGAACTCCCTGGACTGGACTTGACGTGTGAACGAGGGGACGGTTTGGCCGCCTCTGATGGAGAGTGACGGCGGATCTCTGATTTGTGTTGATGGTATTTCCTTTGCATGGAATGCATGGCTCTTTGACGGTGAATTTGATGAGGGATTGCGGCGCCTCATTGATGAGCTTTGGAGGGAAACAATCTGCAAAGGGCTAACCAAGCTTCTAGAAGAAGCCAAAAACAGCTAGACGAAGGATAAGTAGGACCTTAATTTAAACAGACGAGAAGAATAGAACGGGCGGGGAAGAAGAAGAAGAAGAACCAGTAAGGAAGGAGGTAGAGAATGTAAACGTTGGGAATAGAAGTGGAGAAGAGCTCCAGATGGAAGGTAGTCGATCTGTTTTTTTGTTGGTGATGCTGTGAGAGAAAGGAAGAACAGAAGCTTAGTAAGCGTTCTAGGTCGGTCTGCATTGTTTTTCTCTTCCGCTGCGATCTGCAACTGACGGACGCGAGCTTCTGAATCTAGGAGTAGCAGTACAAATCAAGATAATCCCAGTAGCATGGATGCTTGTGCTGTCGGAGTATTCGGCATGAAATAAAGATCGAACAGTTGTTTTGAGGGTTCGGTTTTGTGTCTGTCTTGTCATCTGGTTGTGTAGCTACATGATGAGAGATCCGGTCTGAGGGTCATGGGCCGAATCGCACATTGTCTCGGTAGATTTGCAGTTTCAGAGGAGTAGCTTGTGTGCTTAGAGGTTGCAGTGTGTGCTTCGGGAGAGTGGTATTGTACTGCAGCAATACTAGGAGAGCAGCTGAGAGTGATTGTCCCAGAAAGAATGCAATTGTGGTGGCAAGAGGGGTCGGACGGGTGCCTGTGCGAGTTCTGTGCCTTGGATTCGTTCGTGTCCCCCTTCTTTTTTGGTTATAATATCACATAGTCCTAATCCCCATCTTGGAGCTCTTACACACCCCTATTTTCGTAATGCACAAAGTTAACAAACATGACCTCAAGGTTTTCTTCCTTTTATTTTCTTTTCGTTGTTAGCATTTGGGGGTTCATTTTTCATGCCTTGTGAAGAACTTAAGGTTGTGTCATGAGGATGGTTAAATTTGAAAAAAAAAGACAAAAAAAGGTTTTCTAAGGAATGGCAAGGGTTGGCAAAAAAAGAAAAAATAAATCAAACCATGGTAACATATGTGATTAACACAAGGATAAAAACCAATAGAAAATTAATGGCCATCCAACCAAATACAACCCTAATTGGTGCAATCATGGGGGTTGGTTCATTATAGCCATGTTCTCCTTGAGGTTGAATGAGAAACCACATTAGTTTATATATCACAGAAGTCCTAGAATGCTTAATTCTATTGCACAACCTTTGACTATCAAAAGATGCTTATGGTCCAAGGTGTTTGCATTGTGTCATTTGATTTGAAAGTTGATGCACACAATATATATGTTAAAGGACATAGTCAAGTATAATGCATAGAATTTAAAAATGAAGAAAAATAAGCAATGGATGTTAGGCCAAGTGGTATGTGTTGGTTAATGTTGAACATGCTCAAGAGGAATAACAACGTCCTTCCATTTTTTGGTGATAGTAGAACCTTTAATTTAATACCATGAAAACAACAATTAATTAGGGTCACCTAGAAGTTGATTTGTTTGCCAATGTTGTAGGATATGTTTCTTCCCACCAAAGAAAAGTGCACAAAACTTTGTGTGCAAAATGTTCCTTATTCTTCTTACCTCTTCCACTAAAGTTCCTTCACATATTTGTCCAAATTAAATTTTCTTGTGGAAATGAACTTTGCAATCTGAAAATCTTCCATCCATTAGATATATTTGTCATGTAGTTTTAATTGGAACCTACATGGCAAGTTTGGTGAAATTGGTGGTGAGACCTAAAATTGGGATTATTAGTTTTGAACTACAAAAAGATAATGGACCAAAACTTTTGTAAACCTTTTAAACTTGAAGTCAAACTAATTTTGGTCTCCAATCCATGATGCACTCCCAAGCTCCTTGATAGATTCAAATGTGAATCTAAGGTGAAAACAACGAAAGTATAAGGAGTTGGGGCACGTTCCTTAGCTTGTAGCACTTTTGGGGTAAATGGGCGTGCTTGAGTTTCAGGATGGGGACTAGGAAGATTGACAAGCAATTTAATTACTCACATGGACCTACACATACCAAACAATAAGTTAGTTGATGCGTAATTAAAGCACTTTTGGTGCATGGACAAACCACGGGTAAACATGGACTCACAAGACTCACCACAACCTGGACTTGGGGGAAGCCACCACCTTCCCCCTTATAGTATTTTTTGTCCTGGCCACAGGGCCAACACCCAAATGTCATTTTGTCCCGGGACTCCCAAATTGGAGTTCCGAAATTCTTGAAATTGGGACTTCTACAACTTTGGAGGCCCATAACTTTGTGTTCAGACCTCCAATTGAGCTAAGGTCTAAAGCAAAGTTATAGTCCTCGTTGAGAGCTTCTAACTATATGTGGCACACCATTTGCACGCAAGGAACTCAGGGCGATTCCTGACTTTTAATGGTCAGGAGTCAAATTGGCAATTTGACCCTTGGCCCTTCTTTTGGCCATAACTTATGTTTTAAGTGCCCAAATGGGTCATGGGAGCCATTTTAGACATCTACGTTCAAAGAGCTTTCTAATGATATAAGGAACTCCTCAATCCAATGAGTTTTGGCCCTTGCAATCACCCTCTGAAAATTCGGAAGTCCATCTTGACTCCAATTCCCAAAGTGGGAGCTCACTTGGGAATGTGGGGGTTCATTCCCTCACACTTTCCTACACTCCCAAAAACATGACATGTGACTCCCGGGATTCATTATTAGCCCACACCTTTGCCAGCCTAGGGTTGCGACAATCCACGTTTCTCACATTGTGTCTAAATACTAAGTAAGAAGGTAGCCTAGGTGAGTAGGTAAATTAATAATCTAGTAGTTCAATAGGTATCACAAGTAGGTATTAAGCAAGTAAATAGTTGAGGTGGGTATATAGGTAGATAATTTGGTAACTTGGGTATTACCTAGGGATGTCGTTTTATATATATTTTTAGAAAAAACCTAAAATTAAAAAAAACATTTTTTAGTTTATTACAAAATAATGGCATATTTTAGGTATAAATCTATTATAAAATATACTAGGTATATTATGGATATATTTTCATAATGAATTATAAATGCCTTATTTATATTTGGATAAATTATAAATTATATTATGTTTCAATAAATTGCGCCCTTATTTTTACACACATTGTTTGAAATAAAATGGAAATGACATCCCTAAAGATAGTTGAGTAGGTATCCTAGGTAGGTTGGTACATTAAATAGGTGGGCATGTAGTTGGATAAGTAAGTACATTAGATAGCTAAATAGGTAGCTTAGGTGGGTAAATGGGTTGATATTTTGGTAATTTAATATATAGTTGAATATATAACCTAAATAATTAATTAGGTTAAATAGGTGGGTAGGTGGGTAAAAATGAGCAAATAAAAATCAACAACAACCACATGAATCACCACAATTAGTCTGGAAAAATGATGTGGCAACACAAGATTAGATGAAAAGTCATAAAATAGTGTTAAACAATGGTGCTTAAACAATGTTTTTACATTATTTCACTATGTTGAAAAACATTGATTATAGGCTTTAAAATGTGCTAATATTATATATTTATTGGATTACTTTCAAACTTATTTAAATGCTAGATTAATATATTAAAATGTTTTCATATAAATACAACATATACTTTCAACATTAATTTAGTTTATGAAACTTATGAACATCAAAACTAAGGACTAATTATGAAAATATTGGCTCCTATTTGCTTAGCTTTACCCAAGTATGTTTATAGGTTGGTAACATAAATATGTGGGTTAGGTAGCCTAGCTAGGGAAGTAAGTAGGTACACTAGGAGGTGGTTTGGTAACCTAAGTAAGTCTTTGATCAATGTTGGTAAACCCCTTAGGTAAGCACAAAATCTCAAGGTGCAATTTTTAATAGAAAAATCATGGTCAAAATTTTGAAAAGCTTAGCACTACTTTTGAGCATTGGGTCCTAATTTCAATGACTTAATTAAAGATACCTACAAAGTGGGGTGCAATGCCCAATTGGGGATGGAAAAGGGTGCAAGATTAAACATCACTTCACATATTTTTATTGGCTTCAAAATAAATTACCAACCCAATACAATTGAGCAATGTTCCCTAGCTTTACATTTGCCAAGCCAACCTTGAAAAAAGTTCATGGTTCACCAACTTTAAATTTCTTTATTATAGAAACATGGGATTTTGGTATTTGAAACGAATGTATAATTTGATGTAATTATGTAATTATTTAAAGGCTAACATTGGTAATTTATTAGGTGGTGGGGTTTTATAATTTAATAATGATTGGTGTCATCCCAATTAATCATGGCTTAATTAATGTGCATGGCTTAAGGATGGTGATTCAATAAAATTTACATAAATTAATGTGCATGATTCAAGGATGGTGATTCATTAGAAATTTATTTACACAAATTAATGTGCATGTTAAATCATAGGGTTCATTAAACCTTAGAAACTTTCTTGTTTAGTTTCCTTTTGCTTATTGTATAAATGGGTGTTTGGGACATTTGGAGACACCTTCATTTAATAAGAACAACTTGTTGTAAAAATGGAAAGTTTCATAAAATAGACTTGTGAAAGGAATTGAAAAATTAATCTTCAAAGGTTTTGGCATAGTTTATGAGTGTGTAGAATTTATAATAGGAAAAATGGTTATACATAATAATTATACATAAAAAATAAATAGGTGAATAGATATTTGTGTAAACAAAAACAAAAATCTTCATAATTATATTATAAAAATATAAAGTTTTAGTCTTGTACCTGTTTGTATTCCACAAATGCTCTTGGATGGAAAACTTGCATTAAATTGATGTTTTTTTGGGCGAATTTTCACCAACTAGTGATTTTTTTCAATATGACCTGAAAAAAACCCCTTTTCAAATTGCCAAATGTGGAATTTTAAAAAGAAAACTCTCCAAATTCTACATCATGTTTCAATGGGTAGCTAATGGATGGTGTAGAAAGATGTTTAATTGTTGTTACCTTCATGTTTTATTTTAAGCCAAATTTGACTAAATTGTCTTATGTTATGGATGATGGTAACTCATGCAAAGTTACAAATTTGGGAAGGAAAAAACAATACTGTTAAACTTTGAGGTCCAAACATTGTGAGGCAACTTTTCATCCGTCTATTCTCGGTTCTACAAGGTGACTATGCTTGAAAGCACAAATACCACTGGTGAAGGAAAATTGCAAGTGTAATTCTAGATGTTAGATTGTGTTTATAGTTGAAATTAAATAGCCTGCCTCCTATGCATCATTTATGATTAGAAATGATAAATATTTTTTTTCAAGCTCACACACTACACATTCTAAGACTTTATGTCAAATTGTCATTCATTTAAACCAATGTTTAAGGACTCAACACCATGTCCAACATAGTTGTAGACCACTAATCACTTGAAATATTGTTTCTAACACATAGGCTATTCAAATCTGGCTTGCCATAACTCACTAGAAAGATAACAACAAGGCGCATCTTGCTACCAAATCCTAAGCATTGTAGCTAAACCAGCAAAAAGTCATGCTACAAAACCCGAGAGGGTTTTATAAATGTGATAATTCAACTTGGCTGTAGACCACCAGTCACTTGAAATGTTGTTTCTAACACATAGGTTATTCAAATCCGGCTTACCATAACTCACTAGAAAGTTAACAATAAGGCGCACCAACCTACCAAATCTTAAGATCTGCAACTAAACCAGTAAGGAGTTATACTACCAAACTCGATAAGGTTGTATAAAGGCAGCCAGTTCAACTTGACTACAGACCATTGGTCACTTAAAACATCATTTCTAACACCTACATTATTCCAATCCGGCTTGCCTTAGCTCATTAGAAAGCTAATTACAAGGTGCAACTTGCTACCAAATCCCAAGTTCTGCAGTTAAACCAACAAGAAGTTATGCTATGAAACCCGAGAGGGTTTGTGAGATTTCTCTAAAGTTCCAACCTCCCAACGTTATCACTACCCATCCCCATTCCTTCAAAACTATTACAAGATTTTCATTATATTATCCTTCTGTCTTCCCTCTACTAAGACTAATCATTATTTTCCTTCTCAAGAAGCTTGTGGGAACAAGTATTCAAGATTGAATGAAAATTATGTCCGGGGAAAAGAGAAAGTTCCCATTGATCCGAGTCCGCCTTATAAAGAGAAGGAGAAGGGAGGTGAAGGTAGATCCAAAGCTTAGTGGCCAATGGAAGGTTCCAAGCTTGGTGGCCAATGGAAGGTGAAGGAAAAACACCTTTTCACCTTTTCCCATTTCCCCCCAACAAACTTTACTTAAACCTTCAATTTTTTCCTTTGACCTTATGGTTTTACTTTACCATGGTTTTAAGCCATTACTCACGCCTTCCTTTCCTTTCTTTCAATCTATAAATTACAACTGCGCACCTCAATGTAACAAGTCCTTCACACCTTCATTGTCGATTTGATTTTGATTAAAGATCTAACCTTTTTCCTCTCCTTGAAATTATGGTGTCGCACATGGTTACATTTTACAGGCCGCAAGCCGCACAAGCAAATGAATAACTGCCTCCGGAGTCATCTCTAGATCTTACCTTAACACAACATCCTTGTGATGAAGAACCCAAACCTTGAGAGGTGCGTGCTCGTCTTGAAGTTGAACCCCTTCGAACTTAGTACTATCGTATTTCTCCGAACTTTCGCACCTTGGTGATTTTGCTACAAGTCGACCCCGTTTCTGGTGACGAACCTGAGACCGTTTGTGAAGGTTGTTACGAAATTGAAGATACTTCTATCTTCGCATGGTCTTCAATTCCTGGCGTTAAAC
>Ga0209611_10001435_pt1 | contig 40595 bp, 26 predicted proteins | sample S1TSphgellanicum_3_FD_187693 | JGI IMG/M metagenome (GOLD analysis project Ga0209611, IMG submission 187693) | Host-associated microbial communities from peat moss isolated from Minnesota, USA - S1T2_Fc - Sphagnum magellanicum MG (SPAdes) (version 2) | ecosystem: Host-associated > Plants > Peat... | reverse complement strand
TCCACAACAAAGCATTCCTCATCTTGGCCACCTTCATCACTAAGTTGCACAGGAGTTTGACTTTCAACTTGTGTGGATTATATTGTTATAATCGAACTCAATTTCAATCTTCCACATGGCATGGGCTTTATTGCCCTCTTCAACTATTGTTCAACTATTGTTGAGTAATATGGTGGGAGTATTGAGCCCAATTCACTCGAAACCCCTTTCACTGAACTAACCAACTGCATAAAAAACACTTGGGTAGTCACCATTGGGAGGAGGATGTGCATAAATATCTTCATATAATTTGAAGAATGCTTCATAGTCCTTAATAATCACAAATTCATTGATGCTTATTTTCCAACCATTGGGCTGCCTTGCACTAAACACAAAGGTGATTTCATCATTAGAAACCAAAGACGCCATGTTTCTTTACGAGCATTCAAGCCTTCAACTCCCCAACCCTTTTGCAAACTCAAACATGTTCCAAATTGAACAACTAAGTGTGTGATTCATTTTATGAAGTTTTTCCTTTTCTCTCTTATTAACCGTGTTTTCTCACACATTTTCATTCTTCACCTCTAACATTTTTCTCTTCATAAGCAACAACGCCATGTATTTTTTTGTGTTCACAACAAACTACTAAATTTGATGCCCAGTGACAAAGTGATGCAAACCAAGGCATATACTTCAACCCACTACTTTCACATTGCAGAAAAACCTCAAACATTCGTATGGTCAAAATGAAAAAAAAACATATTCTAAAATTTGGTTGAAATTCAAACCTATGGTGTGAAACACACATAAGGAACTTTGGTCGATGCAGGAGTGGGTGCCAAGAGTTCAACGATAATGCCAAAGCCGACTGCACCACCTTACAAAACCTTGATTCACGAGTGCATGGCCCCCTACATTGGGTGATTTTCGAACTCTAGCAAAAGCATCTCCAAACCTTAACATGTGGATCATGAGCAAGAGAAATGTAAATAACAAATGTATTTTATTTTACTTATTTTGAGGGGGTGAAAGTATCAATAGGTGTCTAATTGATCATGCTTACACCCATAAACGTGTTGACAAATGAAGTACAAACCTATGAATGAATGATGTTGCACGAATTTCACATCTTATAAATCTATGTCAAATGTGTGTTCAAATATGCATATTTTCAACTATAATTTACAACTAATTTTTAGTTGCAAAAGACATTTGCAACTAAAATGACTTGTAGTTGCATTGGACAAATTGCATAAGACATTAGTTGCAAATGATGATGTCATCACATAGACAATGGATGAAATATGTATTTAAATTGATTGTATTTTCCTTTTGTTGATTGTATAACACATGCAACTATCATGCAACTAATGACCAATTTATAATGACCAATGTCATGTTGCCATGTGGCATATTCAATTAATGTTAAACAAATCAAATTTATTATTAAAATTTTTATCTCAACCATTTATTTTTTGAGGTTTTTTATTCATATATGTGGACAAATGGTTTTGTGCCATGTGGCAACATATATGATTTTTGAAACATTTAAAATAAATATAGGTGGGTAGGTAAGGAAACTTAAGATAGGTAGGTAAGTAGGTAGGTAGGTAAATCTTAAGACATTTTTGAATTTATTTATTTTATTTTGGATTTAACCAAATTAAGGTTAAATTTCTTCAATTGGTTCATCACATTTGGTAAATCTCAATGTGTATTTTAGTGTTAACAATCCATCTATTTATATTGTTCACACATTTGAAGGGAAGCCAAACAATATGGGATAAAAAATCTAGTTGCAAATAGTTTGCAATTAGGTTATGACTAGATTTGTTATCCCATACAATTTCATTTGCTTTTCAATTGTGTCAACTCCATAAGTAAATAACTCATTCATTAACTAGACAATTCACTAATTAACTAATTAATTCACTAACTTCCTATCTAACTACAACTTAGTTATTTACTCCTTATCTACTTATTACCTATCTACCTATTAATAATAATAGGTCGTCATGGCATCAAATATTAATTAAAATTTATTTAATACTAAATAAAATATTTAAATGAACTAAATAATTAGTTCATATTAAAAACTCATTAAGAAGTAACTAATTAATTAATCAGCTAGTTTTCATTTATTAATTACAATTATTTGAATACTAAATCTCAATTAATTATTATTTAATTTATATTAAATGAATAATTTGGTAAATATTAATAAGTTTAAGTTTTAATAATATTTAATTCTGAATTAGTTAATAAATTGGTTAGTTAATTAATGTATAATTAATGAATAAATATTGATAAATATAATTTATTTAATATGTAAGATTAATCAATTCATATCTAATTTGACTTTATTAAAAATTATTTAATCTTAATGAATAAATAAATATTAAATAATAATTTTCTTTAATACATAATATCAGTTAATTAATAACTATTTCTAGTTTATTAAATAGTATTAATCTTAATGACTAAATAATTAATTCATAATTATAATTATTAATTAGAAATAATTGAATATTAAATTTTAACTTGTTATTGATTAATTTATATTAAATGAATAACTAGTTAATATTAACAATTAGAAACTTAAATAATATCTAATTTTGAATTACATTATGAAATATTTAATTAATAATTTAATATGTAATAAACAATTATAATTTTATTTAATATTTAATTTTTAAATTTTATTAATGAATCAATATTAAATTAATAATTAATTAATGTTAATATATTAAAAGTTGAATATTTTTTAATTCCGAATTTTTTTAATATTAAATATTTATTAATAATTAAATAAATATTCAATATTAATTAATTGCATCATTATTATTGATAAGAAAATATATATATAATTAAATCATTTTTGTACACCTTTACTATACATTAATTTACTTTTGACAAAAACTTTACATTAAAACCTTTACAAATATGTTGATAATATTCATAATAAATATTTATTATAGTATAAATAAACTTTTTAATTGTATAACCCCAAATATGTATGCTTATTATGCCCATAGTACACATTGTACATCAATTTGTGATTATATTTTGGTTACACATGCAACTAATGGGTCATGGGGGCGTATTCATGGATGAATATAATATTAGAATCATTCACATAAGAGGATGAAAAAAATAATAGTTGCAATATAGTCGCAAATCCTCCCCAAATTTGGTGAAGTTGGTAAGTAGTTACAAAAATAGTCGCAAATGACACATAATCGCATGTGGTTGCAAATAGGATGGTTGCATATCCCCACATTTCTTCTAGTGAATGCACGATATTAATGTGTGAAACATATGAACTTTAAATGAATGAATTTTGCACAATTTTCATAATTAAGTCGTGAGATGCTAAGTTTGTGATGAGTGAAAACTAAATGGGGCCCCTTCTAGTGCCCAAGTTCCTCCTACTCCTACTTTTCAAGCCTTTTAAAAAAAATCCCTTTCATTACACTAAAAGTGTTGCAGTCCATTTAGGTGGTTTTTACTACAATAAACCACTTTAATGGCTCAATGTATTACCCTTCTTTTGTTACTTCCATTGAAATATTAAAAGTTGAAATCACATCCAAAGCGCTTTATGAGGTATCTAAACTTATATGCCACACCAAGATTCCTAGATTCACCACCTTCCTTATAACCTTTCACAATTGAAATTACATCAAAATCCTTAAATTCTCTTCAGTTCAAATAATCACACAATTTATTTCAAACTTGCACCACATGTTTCCAATTTACAACAATTACACAAAGTTTCATCACCCAATCATGAATGTCAAAAGTTCTTAGCTAGATCCTCTCTATTCACAAGTTTAACAACAAAACTTTTGAATATAGATCCCTCTAGGATTTTTTCACCTCTTTTCTACCCCAAGACTACTTTTGAGCTTCTTACATATTTCTATATATTTCTTAACTACTTACGTATCTCCTCACCATGCCACCTCCTAGCTTTCACATTAAACAATGAGGTATGTAACTCCACACTCCCCAATTGTATGCCTTACAAGTCATGAAAGAGGACATAACAAAGTTAAAATTTGGCACATATTGATTATACTCATAGGCATTAATCATGCACCATGAGTGGGTGCTTGAAGGTTTAAATTTTTTTTATAAACTATAAGATGCTTCACATTTAAAATATTGCCAACAACTTGCAAATCATGATGTGAGGTGACCACCAATTCATGATGTAGTAGTAGGTGATTTAAACAAATTATGCTTTCATGAATTTTTTTAATTAATTTATAAAAACTTCATGTGAGTTGAGAAGTTCAGTAATAGTTATGCAAAAAGTGCTCAATTAAATGCTAGTGGAATCAAGATATATAAGCAAGTGGGTACAAACATAGTCAAAGGAGCCACCCAAGTGAATGGACACTCCTTAAAATTGCATTTTTGAATATTTAAAAGATCACAAGTGAAGCATACTAATTTGCATTGTAATAAATGTTTTTAGAACATTTTCCATTAATTGCAAATTTTACATGCTCAAAGTTTCACACAAATCAAAAATGTTTTTGCATGTTCAAATCACTCAAACCTTGAGAGTGGATAATCCTTGTTTTTTCCTAACGTGTTTTTTTTACTAAATGTGCACCATTCCTTTTGAAAATTGGGGAGGATTTTAACATTGATAATTAGAAGGTAAAAGGACTTGAACTAATGAAAAAAAAATTTATAATCGATTGAACACATTTGGTTCAAAAGTACTTTTAACCCTAAAAATTATGGATTTTGAAAATGTGCCTTCAACAAAAGTTATTCATGTTTTTGTGATAGAGGGCATGAATGCATAATATACATGATATAAAATCAATTTGTAGCCAAAATGTATTTATATTTAAAATGCACAATCAAAGCGGATATTTGAAATACAAATTTAAAAGTTATAAACCAACAAAAAAAATGACACGTGTCATGTGTAGTCCTTGGAAAAAGACTTTTACCTTGGTGCCCCTAGTTCCTTTGACCATGTTTTCACCCAAGTAGGGAGTTGGACAATGGTGGAAATGGACATGTTGAGATTCATTAGAAGGTTTTGACCTCACTAAAACACCTTGGACAAACTTTTGCTTGATTTATGGACCTTTTAATAATTTATAAGAATGATTAATCATGTTTTATATAACATGAATTTATTTTTTTTTACTCCTATAACAACAATCTAGAAAGTTTCCCAAAAAAATTTATTTGTTCAAAAAAATTTGAAAGTTCATATTATGGTGCCATGTAAACAAATCACAAAACTCTTGCAATGTAAAAATTTTCAAATTTTAAGAACTTTCTTAGAATGTTTACAATAATTTGATGTTGATTTAGTTTGCGACCAACAAAGATCACCCAATAATATGTTAGGTTTTTAGGTTACAATTAATTTTCTATAGGTTTGGTTTTGTGGTTGGAATGGGCAATCAATTGTGAACAAAGTTTTAACTATTTTGTGAATTTGGGGGGTTTTACTCATTGTGTGTTTTTGGAGTCTTATTTTTGGTGTTACAATGGAAGCATAAGATTTGGTGTCAACCATGCCTCACATTCCTACAATGATGTCAAGTTTTTTACTACATAATATCAGTTTTTTGTAGGATTTGTTTTGTGATTGGAATTCAATTCAATGTGAATAGGGTTCTAATTATTTTGTGAATTTAGGGGGTTTCTCCCCGTTGTGTCTTTGGAGCTTCATTTTTGGTGTTATCAAATTCCAAAGAATTGTAAGGTATGAGGCGCAATTGATGCTAAATTTTATGTTTCCATTGTACTTGGGCTACTTGGATTCCTCCAAGATTGTGGATGAAATTGATTTTGTAGCATCAAAAGTGCATGTGTGATTTTGTTACTTTTCATAGTGTTGGGCACTGGTCTACTAAGAGTGCATGACAAATTGAATTTCCTTTAGTAAGAACAAATTTATTTGTCCTCTTTTTTTTACTCAAGGTAACAGGGGTCTTGGTGATTATGACAAAAAATGTTTTGTTGTTGGAACTAGGGAGCCCTAAATGGTTGCATTGTTTAATATTTTGTGTTATTAAAATTACAACAATGAATTGAACAACATTTTTTGGGATAATGTTATTACATTGTCATTGAAAGCCTTGATAATGTACTATGCTTGAAATGTTCTTAGAATACTTCCACCTAGAACAAGAAAATGGCTTAGAAATACATTATATTTTGGATGAAGTATATCAATCAAATATTGTGACAATCATATTAGCCCTGTAAATATGGTGAGGATAAAATGCTTTCCAAGGGGGATTGTCCTTCATTAGCCAACAATAATAATGAATGGCTCACATATGTTAAGGGGACACTCGTTTTTGAATTTAACAAATACACGAGTATAAATAAGGTGCCATATATTGGTTGTTAGGTGAAAATTATAAATTAAATAGTTATATATTAAAATTATGTCTATTTTGAAACCTAATATATAATTAACATAGGATATGCATAAATCCCTAGTATTAGAAAAAAGAGAAAATAATATGACATATGTATTAGTTGGTAGTATGTTCAATTTATAGGTCAATAAATGAATTAGTTCCATTTACACACAATTTACATGGAAATCTTGATTGTGACAAGTGGAAACATGACTGATTTTTTTTTTTAAATGGATCATAATTAATGATTTTTTTTTGCATTTTTCTTTTGAATGAAGTGGAATGATTAATGGATTAGAACATTAGATTTGTATGTTATTTGTTAGGTACAAATTGTAATTTATCCATTCAAAGGATAAATGGTTGCATTATTTTCATTACATCTTTCAGACCTTTGAAAAGTGAGGGTTATCATGTGTTCCATATTTTTGATCAATTACTAAAACCAAAATAAGTAAATATAGGTATCAAAATTTAGTGCAAAACACAAGTAATAATTTAATGTGATTTAAATATGTGCATATTAAAAAATTAGGTAATAATAAGACCAAAAACAAATTCCAAATCACCTAGTTACCCCAAAGAATACCTCATTTGATGCATATAATGTAAACTTCTAACATTTAATATCCCCCCCCAAGCCTAGATAATGACATTTAAATTATCTTTCACTTCATTTATTATCTAATTTTTCATGTTTATGGGTGGAGATGTGCAAATAATTACCATTGAATGTTTGATGTGGTAATCAAATATAGAGGTGTAAATGGAAGGTGTGGGTGGAGTTGTTTAAATTTTGAAGTTTGAATCTATTGACTACTTATTTCAAGTTCCAAGTAATTATTGATGTGCAATATTCAAGGATGAATATGTAGGAAAATTTTGTTATTTGAGGTGTTTGTCACAAGGTTGGTAAGGCAAATGTAGGTGTTGAAAATTATAGAAAAGTTTAAAGGTAGAAATGTCATGTGCATAAAGAAATGGAAGTACAAATTCTAAAGCTTTTTAATGACAACTAGCTTCCATGTTTTCTTCTTGCCCTAAAGCAACATTTTATTTTTTTGCACATTGAAAATTGAATGCTAGTGTAAAGAAATCATTGATGCTAAGGAAAAAATTGAAAAAAGAAAGCCCCATAAAAATGAAAGAAAATATTACCTTTCAAAAATTGGAAGGTACTCTACTCGCTTGGGAAGTTGTTGTGCAATCTTTCACTATATAACCAACCTAAAATGCATTACAAAAAAAGTCCTAATTTTTTATGATTCAATAAGGACTTGAGAACCTGTTTTGTTTTGTGAAACAAAAATTACATACTATTATTAGTTGCATTAACATGATTTTTTTCAAAAAGAGTATTAACCTAGGAAAGCCTAGGTTGCATGGCATTACACCTACAAACCAAAGGTGGAATTGTAAGTCTATCGGTGTAATGCCCTATTGTGGCATTGTAATTGATTTACCCATCATAAAAAATGATGCAACTCCACTCTTCCACCAATATGATAATAGGACATTGCTCTTCCACTTATGTGACAAGAATTACATTGAAAATGTAGTTCCTATCATACTAGCAAAAAGAACCAACTATATGTGCAATGCATGAACGTTTGGCATAATGGAATGTCAATTGTTGTCAAGCATTTTATGTAAAGGGAAAATGTATAGTGTAATGCACTATTCATGGATTATAGTTTGGGAATTGGGGAAATTACATCATAAAAATGAAGGGTCAAATTAGACCATGATTTCAATTGTGGTTGTAATGTGAATCAAAAGTGACAACCCTTACTAGGTGATAATTGGCTTCAACAACGTTATTGGCACAACTACCTTAGACTTTGCAATAGTCCATAAACTATTTCTTGCCATTTTTGCAAGACTTAAACTTTGCATGAACCATGACCAAATATCCTTTTCCAAAGAAAGAAGTATTGTTTAATAGAGTTATCCTTAAAATCACCTTGTCTTTGGGCTTTAGTTTGACCTTTAAAATCCTTGTTTCATCCTCAATTTGAGTGTAGCCATAAAGTGAATGTAGTTTGATACAATTTACTGAAATTGAGTATTAGTTCACAAGGTCTACAAGATTTTATGTTGACAAGATTTGAATCAATGAAAAATATGAATAATAATGAAAGTGTAAGTAAGGCAAATCCACAACTAGGGGTGAAATTATTGTGTAAATCAAATTGATGCAAGAAGACTAGTTTGGTCTTTTATTTTTTTCCAAGTTGTACAATTTTCATTTTGATTTTTTATTTTGTTTCCTATTTGGGAAAAAATGGGTTCTAATACATTTAGTTTCGGTAAAAATTAAAATAATTCTAACATTTCAAATTTTAGCAAGACAAAAATAGGTGGTGATGACAAGTATGTCAATTCATACCTTTGATAGGATTAATTCACCTAAGGTGTGAATTTGGGAATAAACTGAAGGACGTTAAAAATGTCAAGTGTGTGAGTTTAGTTGTTTAGTTAGGTCTTAGTTAATTAAGGATTAATTGGGTTAATCGAGTTGAATAGTTTTATTTTGAGCTAGTTCAAGTGTGAATAAAGTTTGAAATTCTATTCCATGGGATATTATTTCAAGTTGTGTGATCTCAAATCACTTTTGGTGATTTGAGATTACAAAACATAATTTTATGCTTTGCACTTTTCTTGTGTTTATACAAGTGTTGTGATTATTATTTTTGTGCTTTGAATTTGGATTCTTGCTTTTTTGCACATGAGTTGCATTGTGATTCGGATGTGATGTACCATTTAAGATATTTTTATATTATGTGATATGTGTGATGACAACAATAGTTGTAGGCATCGACATAAGAGCACATGACAAAAACTTGCATAGTCCATTGTTTGGATGTAACCTAATGGTAGCATTTTGACCTAGAAACTAATAAGTTGTCAGTTCAAATGTTGCTAGCAATGTTATGACATGCATGACGTTCTAAAATTCCAAAATAGCCAATGTTCGATTTCAAAGATACACCATATTTCTTATATCTTTCTCATATGGATATGGATTTTAACCAAATTGCCCTTCCTAGATATTTCTTGTTTCTTTCTCATATGGGTATGGATATGGATTGTAAGCAAGTTGTCCTTCCAAGATATTTCTTGTATCTTTTTCATATGGATACGGGTTGTAACCAAATTGCACTTCCAGAGAAAGATCAAAGGTACACACTGTTGTGTTCTTTTTGCAGCTATGCATCATACCACTCAACCTGGCACTATTCCAAACTTGGGTTGGTTGGCAAAATATTTGTCATTTGCAAAATATTCTTCGATGCAAGGACTGGTTATTTGACAGCTTCACAATTGCCAACTTAGGTCCTTTTGATGGTTTGGCCCTTGGAATGGGCCCGGCTGGAATCAACCTCGCAAGCACACGTCAATCAATCGATGGATGGAGGTGGACAGGAAATATTTTTCCATTGGGTTTGAGTTCATTAGAGGATAGGTTACCACATGCATTGAAACCTGACCTGAATTCAGTTGAGGTTCATCCACAAGTGACACACAAGATGCTTAGGATGAAATGTGTGCTGGTGGCCTGCTATCCTTACCTTGCCTCAGCTTGTGTCACCTTGACCTCACTCTGGCTCATGGAGTCATGAGGTCGAGTGGGCTTCCTTCTAATCTTGTTGACAACACTCGCATCACGACAAAACCCATAATCATTATTTTGACTCTTCTCCAGAGGGTGGGGCACAGGAATCACTGGGGTGTCTGCTTTAGACATAGATTTTAGTCACCCACACTAGCAAACTAGGTATATATACATTTTATCACATATGGTCGGTGGTCCCCTAGAAATCCATGTGAGTCCCTTCCACTGGGATTTTGTTCCACGTGAAAGAAGAACTTAAGAACAATCAACTTATCCCATGAAAATAATAATGACACTAGAAATGGGTCATTTGAGTGTGAGTAAGTGTGGATTGATGAATGAATGAATGAATGAATGAATTTACTTGATTATATGATGTATGTATGAATCTTAGTTGTTGATTGAATTCAAATCATCATGGTGACCAGGGAACATTTGAGTAGTTTTCATTTGGTCCCATGTGATGTAACACAGAAATCATGAAACATGTAAGTAGTCTTCTTTTGTTGTTCCATGTGATGTACGGCACAGACTACGGACCAACATATGTGTAATCGATAGTTTTCATTTGGGAGCACAAGGAATGTTCAGCAGGTGTTACTCTAAAAAGTGGCCAAAAGGTGTAAACCTGGCCTTGGGTGAACCGGCACCTACACTGATGATATCCGTGTTGGAAAACCTCAACATCTTTTGGGGTTTGTGTTGCTAAATATCGAAATCAGGAAGGACCTGAAATACTCTTCTTCTTAGAAAGACTAAATCAAGGTCTCTGAACATCATCAGAAATGTCTGTGTCCTAAGACTAAATGAGGATCTTCCAGTCCAGATTCAATACTAACTTATTCTAGGAGGCCTCCGACAGTGGACACACTGGGCCCCGGTGAACCAACAACATACACACAGTTACACTCACCTTCTCAGAGCAAGGCATCATAGGGATAGGTACAATGTACCCCTTGTGGACAGGCGCATATCCGATAAGGCGCTCTCCAGAGGTGAAAGCACCAACTTCTGGTTAAACGCCCATTCCATCCCATCCATCCCATCCCAGAGCGTCACCTAAAGTAATGGCCGATCAGCTGCATATTTGATGCACATAGAAAAAATGATGAGCCTTTACAAACATGTAAGAGAAAACCCAGAAACATAATACAACCTTTTTTGTCAGGAGTATATCTTACAGATTAAGGCACCCTCATAATAATTGTCAAATCTGAGCAAGGTCATTACGTGTAGTATAAGGCCCTGGGTCAAGGGCATTACTAGAACAAGGTCAAGGGCATTACTAGAACAAGGGGCCATATGAGGTAATAGTTGAGTGGGAACTTTCTTCTTGTACTGCCATCAACGAAGGACCTTACCACCACATACATAAAGACCTGCCAAAATTTGTGAAAAAATGGAAGATATGTCTTAAAATATGGAAGATATCCCACTGAAAATAAACAAGAGGTACCTCTATAAAATATAATGCCCTGCAATTTCTCAGAAGTCAAATTTCCGTGTAGAACATGCTGTCGTGTCATGTTGTCCCATCCCTGCATAACTCAAAAGCTTTTCAGCAGGTCTTTACATGGCTATATTTATAAAATCAAAGCAAATGTTTGATTCGAAATTGGAGACTATGATCTAGTCTTTAGAACTGGACATTTTTTCTTTTGTGGGGGGTTTTTTAATTCATGGTTACTATACCCAAGTAGGTGTGCTGGTTCACCCAAGGCCCCAGACCCTGCCCCCTAACCTAGAGCGACTCCGAGGAGCTTTCCGGGTTGAGAAGAAAAACAAAACAAAACAAAAAGATTCTGCCCCGCTTGCCTTCCGTTTACGATTTTGAAGCTCCTCTTTTGCTATTCGGTGAAGATTTCTGTATTTCGTGCTCTGAAGGTCGTCTTTCTCTCCTCCTCCTCCTCCTCCTCCTCCTCCTTCTGGCTCCCTCCCATCATTCTCTCGGATGGCAAGGTCCTTTCTTTTTACTCCTGCAAAAACTTGGAACTCTAGTTTCTCTTTTTCCTTTCGTCGGGAGATCAGTGCACTTCAACCGATGTCTTAGTTTTGAGTCGGCTCGGCTCTTCCGCACACCGCGCGCGCGCGGACATACGCAAGAATATCAAACCAAGGCAAGTCGAAAGGAGATACATCTATTGTATGCTTATGCGATATCCTTAGATGTGTTAATGATGTATATGATAAGAAATCCCACTCTAATGAAGCAAAGCAGCGTACTATCGGACCTGTTCTTCTGCAATAGTGTCACTAAAAAACTCCTGAGTTTCTTATTATAATTTTTCTGTTACAATCTTGTTACCTAGTTGCAATCTCATTGTGGATCTATGCTATTTGCAAGGAGGTTTTTGCTGTGAATGGCAGTCTTGTTGATCGGATTGATGACTGGAGGAAATTTACTGGATTTCAGTTTCTTCATTGTTTTCCACTTAAGGAACTGCCACGGAGAGTTAGTGATTGAGGTCCTGAAAGTAGCAGAGGATCTGACAGTTGTGTATAATGATTGTCTCATGTTTTATAATAAAAAAATTTCTGCCTGCACTTTGTTTAGAGAGCACAGAGAGATATGGAGCGGGGAAAGAAGAAGGACCCAGCAAAAAAATGCCTTGTATTGGACGAGATCTTAGGGTGCATTTTCAGCTATTTGCAAGAGCCAGATGACCGCCAGGCCATATCACAAGTATCAAAGCAGTGGTATAAGATGGATGGAGAAACAAGGAAATGTGTGTCAGTTTCAAATTGCTACTCCATAGCTCCATCGGCGCTTTCGAATCGATTCAAAAACCTGGAAAAGTTCAAGCTGAAGGGGAAGCCAAGGGCAGCAGAGTTTGATTTGTTGGTAGAGAATTGGGGGGGTTATGCTGGACCATGGATCCAGGAGATTGTGAAAGCATATCCCTCCCTGAAGTTTCTGCACCTTCGTCGTATGGAGGTGTCAGATAAGGATCTTGAGATTCTTGGCCATGGCTGTGGTGCTGCCTTGCAGGTTTCTTTTCTTGCTACAGCCACTTCTTGTGTTTGCAATTCACCCACCACTGCATAGGGTTTTGAATTGTCAATTGACTTGTGTTCAGGATGCTTCCTTCTTCCATGCTACTGCAAGATTTTTCTTTTTTGTTCCCTCAGTTACATTCTTTCTTGAAGTGTGTGGAACAGGAGTTTGCGCTCTTAAGCTTTGTTTATATTCTTTAGCAGTCATTTGTTACATGTCATTGACTGGAATTGGTTAGTTTTTCAAGCTATGGTGCTTCATGTCATAAGTACTTTGCAATCAACACTGTTTAGTCCCAAGAGGTTCCACACTTTTGAGCACATTTTGACTTTAGAATGTATTTCTGGGAGAAACACTCTGAGGATCCAACAGAACACAGGGTATGGTATGTTCACACCATCTGGTAGAAGAGCTAAAGGTAAGCATAGTTGCATAAAAGAGACCATACACTCATGTGGATGCCAGAAAGCCATTAACCTAGGTAATCCTCTCCAATCATGAGAATTGAGTGATGACCGGTGGTTGCAGTTTGCAACCAATCAGATTTTTCTTACATTCCTTATCTTTTATCCTTGGGTATGCACTTAAATGATTGAAAGCTGAGGGCACTGAGTTTTAGGGGAAATTGTACTTCAATGTAATGAACAGATCATCTTTCAGGGCTTTCCATATGCTCACACTCTCAAAAGAATATCTCCCACACCCTCAGAAGGAATTCAGTTTGCATTCCTTCGAGTTTTCTCTTTCTGTTTCTTTTTTATCAGCTATGTCTTTTAAGTGCTAGCCAACACCATTACTGAATCTTCCTGTTGCTTTGGAAAATGCAACAGAAACTCAGGACACAGATTTAGTATTTTGTTTTCTGCCTGGAATTTTGGGTGGATCATTATGTTAGACCATCCATGGGGAGCTGATGAAGTCAGCAGGTCGTCATGGCAACTCAGCACTTCTATTAGTGATGAAGGTGATGGTCTGACACTTTGTGAGCAACTCTCATAAGGTTATGACAGCACACATTGTCATATTATCTTCAAATTATTGTTGTTGAGATTTCTCTACAATTTCAAAGATATGAGTTTTCCTTTGCTTCTTCTTCTGTGAGGTGACACATCAGAACTTGCATGTTCAGATTTGTATGAGGTGACACGTCAGAACTTGCATGTTCAGATTTGTATTGGAAATTATTGCCAGATGATTAGTTGCACAACTTAACCATGTAATGTTAGTTTGTTGTTGTGAGAATCACTTGTTTCAGTCCATGTTTGAATTGCGATGACTTGAGTTCTACTGATGCCTATGGCAGGTCTTGAAGCTGGACAAATGCTCAGGCTTTTCAACTCTAGGCCTCAAGTATATTGCTCAGACATGCAGGTGAAATATATCTTCTCATAATTTTAGTAACAGTTTTAATCCTATGATTTTGGATTGGTGATTGCTTTGATGGTCATCATACAGAAGCCCTTAATGGAGACCATGGCACTGTGTTATGTTTGATTAAATTGGACACTCAACATGGGCCACAGTGAACCAGCACCCACCAGCGCACCATCCACTGGATGCCTGTTATTACTCAGTTGTGGATGAACGTCAACTGAGTCAATATTTGGTTTCACCTTTGTAACCAATTCTGTAGGTCTCATATATAGGTAGATAGGTAGGAAAATAGATAACTACTAGGTATTTAAATGGTTAATATGTAAGTAAGGGCTGTTTTTACTACCTACCTACTAAGAATCTGCTTGTGGGTTGTTACTAGGTAGGTAGAAAAAAAAGCAACTGAGCTAACCACCATGGTTAGTTACAGAACTGAAACCTAACAGAAACCTGTTTCCTGACCACTTACCATTCATCTGTTATGGTGTGCTGGTGGGTGCTGATTTACTGTGGCCCTTAACATGTACTTTCAAGATATGATTTAGAGTGGCATCAAGAAAGACATGTAAAGCAACCCTAACTGTTATTCTTGGATAAAAGCCTTCTTTTCATGGCTAGTAAACGTCCTGTTGCTTTCTGCACATTGGGGCTCATATTCTCAAATGGGTATTATGATGGGCAAACCAAATCTGGGTGTTACAGGCCTTGAACTTGGGAGACCTAATTGGTCTTATTTCTATATTAGCTTGTGGGAGGTTTCCAGGAATGTTGCTGTTGTAATGAAGTTTCAACTTCTCATTATTGGCCTTATTCTTGCTACCTTGTACTTATTTAATTTTCTTCCTCAGTTACTCACACAGAACACTGGTCTTGTACCACCAGATCACTGAAGAAGCTATATCTTGAGGAAAGCAAGATTGAGGATAAAGGAGGGCAGTGGCTATTTGAGCTTGGTGAGAATAATCCATGTCTAGAGAGCCTAAATATTTCAGCAACTGAACTGGATGAGGTAAATGTCAGTGAAGCACTTCTTTCACTTGTACAGAAGTGCACTGCTCTTACTGGACTTAAAGTTGGTGAAATCGAATTGGAAACACTGCAAGAAATCATGAACTACACATCAATGCGCTTAAACGAGTTTGGAGCTGGATGCTACACTTTGTTGCAAGACCCTGACACATTGGTGACAGCATCACTGATTCCTTGGGTTACAAAGTTGAAGATTCTTGATCTCAAATATGCATCACTGAGTGCAGAGGGTCACTGTCAGGTCCTCTCACATTGCTTCTGCCTCGAAGAATTAGAGGCAAGTTTTGATTTACTCTTGACATGTTCCTTCATTCCTAGATTCCATATCATCACCATTCTGTTCTAGCTTCATGTTTCTTCTTTTTTGTGACTTGTAATAGTGCTGAAACAATAGGATTACAGGTGCGCAATGTGCTAGAGGACGAAGGGCTGGAGGTGGTGGGCAAAACGAGTAAAAGGCTAAAGCGGATAAGGGTTGATGGCCAGGAAGGTCTGGGAACTGTAACACACAGGGGACTGACAGCAATTGCAGAAGGCTGCCATGAGCTTCAGTTTTTAGTTATGTACCTGTCAGATGTAACAAATGCATCACTAGCTGCTGTGGGTCGTTGTCTAACCAACTTAACGGATTTCCGGATTGTTTTACTTCAAACTTCCCTGCTTGTGCGAGATCTCCCCCTGGACATGGGTGTCCAGTCACTGCTACAAGGTTGCCCTAAGCTCACACGCTTTTCAGTGTACTTGCGAAGTAAATGTTTGACTGATACAGGGGTATCATTTATTGGGGAGTTAGGGAGGAACCTTAAGTGGGTCCTCCTTGGTTGTTGTGGTGACTCTGGTATTGGAATATCAAATTTGGCACATGGGTGTCAGAAGATTGAAAGATTGGAGCTCAGGAATTGTCCAGTTGGAGAGGTAGAAACAGCAGTGGCAGTTTTATCGATGCAAAGTTTGAAGTACTTCTGGGTGCAAGGCTTTGGTGCCACAGAGGCAGTTGGTCAATGCCTAGCTGCAAAGAAACCATATATGCATGTAGAACTCATGCCAAGCACAAAGCAGCTGCTGGCATACTACTCACTCACAAGTCCCCGGACTGATGGCCCTCCAACGGTACAGGTGCTGAACCAGGAGATGATTTTGTGTGACCAGAGATGACTGGTTATTGAATCTGAAGTACCCCACTGTCTTTTCGGTGGGTGTAGCCCTGAATTGAATTGCTCTGGTGTCCATGATGGAGTTCTTTTCCATACAGCCTCAAGAGCACGATCACTTTGCAAGTCCACCTTTGAAGCTTGAGAACAGGGAATGATTTCTTTCTTGCACCTTTAAAGGCTGTCCTGCATATGGATCAGAAAACATCAAAGCATTTTCAGGGTGGTGAGCCTCACAGTGCAAACAGAATGTCCAGCTAGCTCTTTCCCTGTGCATGGGCAATTGTTGGACCAGTCAGACACTGGAGCCAAGCTTGCATGGAACTCTTGATGGTTGTACAAGATTAGAAGGTTGCTGTGGGAAGATGTTGGGAGATACTAGTTAGACCAATACTATGGGATTCCTAGTGGAAAGAGAAGGGGATCTTAAAGGATCAGCAGCTAAGCTAGGAGTTCTAGATGAACTCCTATTCCCCAAGGTAAAATTCCTAGAGATGTAACAATACAAAGATGAGAATGTGAATTGAAAACATGATCCCAAGAAACAAATGTTGACCACATTTTGGGATCGGCATATGTGAACATCATCTTAGAAACTGAAGTTACCTCAGAGAGGGGGTGACTCCAAAAAATGATGAAGTCTGCTGGAGCTAAGACCATTGAAGAGCACATTGACAACTCTAGTTACCCTGGAGCTTGGGCATCTAAGACATTCGCAAGAATATCATGATTTTAATGAAAGGCTGATTGCATGATTGAATTCCTAAGTCTGGTTCTGGTAGGAAGCTTTTAACATGGTCTGGTTCAAGTTAGGCTTCCAATAGGAGGCTAGCCCTGCAGTCTAGTTACACAGAACTGCATGCAGAATTACATGCTTGCTACTACTAGTGCAAGATAAATAGAGAAAACCTTACCTCTCAAACTTGTACATTCCAAAATTAGGATAGTTATCCCTTATGTACTAGCAAACATCATGATTGGATCTTCTTGCTATGTATGGAAATGTGAGTCGACCTTAGGATGAAGATTTGGTGACAATTTCTTTCTTTTTGTTGGTTGTATATTGTTACATATTTATCTATAGTTATGATTGAAAGCAAACCAAATTCATGCAAATAATTTCAACCAATCACTTCCATTCACAGTGAAGGTGATGTTTTGATGCTTCATTGAACTAGCCAACATCATGAACAAGTTTTCTCATTATTGCTACCCTTGTGTTAGAAATTCAATATGTTGGTCAATGTTCAACATTGAATCCTTCCGTTCTCAAAAGTGGACGAAGTCAATAAGGTAGGATGCTTTAAATCTGCCAGCCTCCAGGGATTGTAATAAGTTCTCAATGAGTTCTTTTGGAGAATCCTAGTCACAAGAGACCACTTAAACACTTCGATGATGATGGTCATAAGACATTGTCACAAACATCTGTTGGGGAATGGGAACTTTTTCAAAAGAGGTTTATGTCAATTGAAGGAGATAATACTTTACTGATAAGTGGTTATGGGTGTGTGCTTTTGAGAACTATGTTCATGTTTTCAGATGATTGGTTTTGGCCTCTTGGTTTAATGATGCAGGAAAGTGGGTGAAAGGCTTTTTGGGGGAATGGCGATAGGATATGTTATCTTGTATTATCAAGAAAAGTTAAGAATGTTCAAATGTTTGAAGTCAATTACTAAAAGGCGTGAACATGAGCATAGGGCTAGTTGTAGTTATGAGGGGTCCTATGCATCCCATGCATCACTCTAGGGTAGCCCATGCTTCAATTTCAAATATTGGGAACTTATTCATATGGGCTCCAAAAAATATGAAACAACTTGTGGGACATGTGCTTTTCAATCATCTACAAGGATTTGTTGATTGTATGTTGAAAGCCTCTTTGATTCACACTAAGAAGTGGTTCAACACTTAATGTTGTGGTCACAGGGCATCCTATCTTATGGATGGAATGATAGGTGTTCAACACCAACATATGTTGTTATTGTGATGCACCCCTAAATCAATTGATGTCATTAGTAAATTTTCAATTCCACAATCGTAAAAGTTTGTCAACTTGGGGCATGCCCCTTAACTCCTTATGCCTTAGATTAAATGTGAGAGCTTTGAGATGATTGTGACAAGTGGCACTTCACATGCATTTCATAGGCATCTTGATTGTATAAATAAAGAAGGCTGGTCCATTTTGGAGCCAAAATTGGGTCACAACTTGCCACAAACATACCATGGCTCAAACTCACATAGGAGGCATTATTCATTATATTATAGTTTGTATATGTCCATGGGAGCTATAGGCTCTCAAAGTCATGTCTTGAAGTTAGGACACTTTGGTGTATTATAATTTTGAAGGCTTATAATTCCTAGGAAACTTGAACAATTTGAACATGCAAGCACACCATCTAGAAGTTTTGATGAAAAGTTTTCGAATGTCTTATCGAGTTCCAAAGTCAATTTTATTTACCTCTCTAAATTGACATTTCAATTGTGGGACTTTTTATGATGGTTTGTTTCTCGACTCTTCAAATGGACATAACTTTCTTGGAACAACTTTATTGTGAAAATGCAAACCCATTATATTGTTATATTTTTCAAGACCTTTCCATATAAATGAAAAACCAATTGATTATAAACAAGGTTTGATTTTCCAAACCTCAATTTACCTTCAAAGATTTGGGATTCTTTGGGGATCCTAACTCCCAAATTGCACCCATGAATCATTATTCCCAAAGTGGAAACATAATACTTGAGAGCCTTGAAAGTGTCTCCTTTTAACTTTTAAGTTTTTTTACTTTCATTTGTGTGATTGCTTCATTCTTAATATGTCTTGAAGTTGCATTCACTCATTTCCTTGTCTTTGCCTAATCTTGGTCAATAGCTCAACTTTAGGCTTTTGCCATATTGAAAGTTTTTAAATAATTATTTAAAATATTCTTTGATTTTGAATTTTCATTCACTTCAAAGGTGAAAACACACTAAGGTGGATCAAAAAAGGTTGAGATGAAGTCCATAATTAGTTCTAATCATAGTGTAAGACATGTAATTGGTATTTCAAAAATATATTCATTCTTGCTAAAACTTATAATTTCACAATTAAAAAACCATGGATGCAAACACAACAATAGAAACTAGGGGTCTCAAGGTTAAAGTCTTTTCCACAGATTTCATTTGACATGTAACTTTTTGTATTTTTAATGAACCATTTTGATTGACCCATTGCAAAAAAAGAAAAAAAATTGAAACTTTGGAAGTTCTTCAAAATAAAAATCTCTATATGATAATGTAATGTCTCCACTTTGGCCCACCTATATAGGTGAAAAGGGGAAAACTTTGAACAAACCATATGGGATAAAATTGAGTGCCAAGAAGACAAGGAAGACCATAAAGTACATGTTTGTGTATATTTTTAATCAAGGATGAATCAAACACTTTGATTCTTGCATTTTGACAGTGGATTGGAACATTTTTCTTCATTTTAAATTTTTAAATACATTCTACTTTTACCCCAAAAAGGGGGTATGATGGGGAGAAAAAGAGGGGGGGGGGGCTTACCCAAACCTTAGCCATTTATTGGAAAATTTTTGTATATTTGAACCTTAACCTAATAAAAAAATTTGATTGGTAATATGCCCTTATTTGACAAATAAATAAATGTAACTTTTTAAATATCCTTATGTGATGGTATATCAAAAACAACATACCCACACAACATTGGTTTATATTGCCAAATTTCACATTTGTCATACCTAGTTTATAAATATGTGTTAAATATAAACATTTTTTGACTACATCTTGATCCTATATCATGTATATGAAGCATCCATGTTTTTTATCACATAGAAATGACTATATTTATGAAAGAACATTTCTAGACCAAATATCAACAATAAATTTACATCACATTTAAACAATAATTTCACAAAATTTAATTGTTTCTATCTTTTTTTTAAATTTAACATCAATATCCATTCCGATTTTTTGAATGAATGATGGACATTTGATAAAAGGAAAACATTTCACCAAAAAAAATCACCTATTCACAAAAAATTTCGCTAGAAAAAAAATCTCAATTTGCAATTATAATTTGCAACTAAAATTAAATCACAACTAACCTATACATTTAAAATTCCATTAGTTACATAAATGAAGTTGCATGCAACATCTAGTTGCAAATGATGACTTAGCATGATGTCATCACATTCCACATGGATGATGTATATGGTCAACATATACACCTTCATTCGTTGACCATTCTTATAAGTTTGCAACTATTCACCACTATTTACAACTATGTTATGACCCATTCAAAGTGCCATGTGGCAACATAATAATTTTTTTTAATTAGGTTTTTAAATTACATATTGGATCTTCATCATCTATTTTGGATGGTGTTAGATCATGCCACATGGCACAATAATTTTTTTGCCATGCGGCATGTGAATTGAATTTTGGCCAAAATACAATTTAATCAATATTTAGGTAGGTATGTATGTAGGTAGGTAAGTAGGTAGGAAGGTAAGTCAATAGGAAAGAAGGTAGGTAAGACTAGGTAGGTGGGTAGGTAAGTATGTGGGCTAGGATGTAGATATGTAAATATTTTTATTTTATTTTAGGTTTACGCTTTAGGATTAAACTTCTTTCATTGGCTCATCCCAAATTGCACATTTTTTAATATAAAAATGTAAAAAAAAAGACCTTCTTTATATACTTTTACAAGATGGAAATGGAAGACAAAACATATGGGATAAACTTTTTAGTTGCAACCTAGTTTGCGACTAAATTGAATTAAGTTGCAACTAAAAAGTTTATCCCATATCCTTTGTCTTCTTTTTCAAGTTTGTAAACTATATATCTAATAGGTAATTTACTAATGAACTAACTAATTAGAACTAACTGATCTACTAAACATGTAAAATTGGTTACCCACTTACCATCCTACCTACTACTTATTATTACCACCTATTAATTAAGTAATAACTAGTAGTAGCATAAAAAATTTAAATTATACATAAACTATTATATTATTAAATAATAGTAGAAATATTTAATTAATATATTTAATTTAAATAAATAATTGGCATATTATTATTCATAATAATAATAAATTATTGGATAATAATATATTTCAGTAATTAATATATTTAGTAAAAAATTTAATTTAATTATTAATTATTAATAATAAAAAAGTTATATTATTATTATTTTACTATTATTATAATTATTTATTAATAATTATTACTGTGAACTAATTAATTAACCTGTAATTAGTAGTAACTATTATTTATATTAAATATAATAGGTAGTTCTACCTACTTAACTATGTAACTATTTGCTTATCAATTTGCCTAGCATACATAACCACAATATATGGAAAATTTATATTGAATATGCCTTAAATATAATACATCAGATTCCTGAATAATAAATATACCCTTAATATATTTTTAAACACCTTAACATATCAAAAGTATATGTACATCACATAGAAGTAACCAAGTTGCAACTATTTTTGTAACTAATTGGACATAGAAGTTCCTTCTTGGATGAAAAGCTTAAAACTTTAGTCATCATAGAAGGACGTAAAACTTAATGGTCGCAAATTAATTACACCATAGTTGCAAGAAAAATAATAGATTGAAATGGATGGCGATTAGTTATAACTTCCAAAACATAGTTACAAATGACATTCAATTGCATATAGTTGCAAATTGAATGTTGTATAATATAATATTTCTTCTAGTGCTTCTAATTGCTTTAAACATGCAAAAAAGACTTTTGAACCATCATCAATTTGCATCAAAGTTTGAACATTGAAAGCTTGTGAATAGTCACAAAACTTATTCCAAAAAAAATGATAATTCAAACTACACTTTCTTTGGTTTTTCAAAAATATTAATGTTTTTTTGTCAAATATTTATTTCTTTAAGAAGACAAGGTTTGACAATTTTTAAAATTGAATTTTGTAGAATTTCAACAATTGAAGGATGAATATGTAAATTACATCTTGTGTTGTGTATTTGTAACAATAACCCAATGGTTGAGGCAAAAAACATTGGGAGTTCAATTTTCAACAATTTCAGCAAATATCAACATTATTTTGCGCTAGACCTTTTGAGAATAATTTTGTGTCAAACATTAGTTGTAGGTATAGTATTGTGTTTACATTGAACATGAAAGAAAACACATGTAAAGTTTTTGAGATCATCCTTCATGATCTTGAAGGGGAATCACTATGAGATCATCAATTTTATTTATCTTCGTATGCTCTCTATTGTGGCTATGAGAAATGTTGCAATTGGTGCAAATGAGGAAATTTTTTGCATCACAAAAGGTGTGCAAATAGGTGACCCCAATGTAAATAAGGAATTAGGCTTAGACAAAAGCAAAGGAAAAGACAATGCACAGGGTTTGACTATGAATGAAATTCCTCCTCCTCCACCACCAATTGACAATGGTAGATTTAGTTATGTCTAGAGAAACAAGAGATCTACAAGGCCGTCCACAATTAAAGATAAAGCTTCAAAAAAAAAAGGGAAGAAAAATATTTCCTTAGACATTCAAGACATCAAAACACAACCCAACAAGCTAAATTTGCAAGTTGATGATGACTTCTTAGCATCTTGCAACTCTCCAATTGCTCGAACTTCAATAGCATCATCCACTTAAATCAATGTGAGGGTCGAAGACGATGGGCAAAAAAAAGAACCGATTGGTGAAGCATTGCAAATTATTGAACCTATGGATACCTTAAGCCCATTGAAATTTCAATAATAAATATTGCAATTATACACATAAGGTATATATTAATTAGCTATGTTATTTTTTTAGGTTATTTAATGTACATAAGGATATTGGAAACTTTCACCATGAAGTTCATGCTTTTATGTATTGCCTTTTCTATCAAAACATGTCATAATTTTCAAATTGTTTTTTTGCAAGGAACTTAGTGAGTTTCATAGATACATCTCTTCTTCTTTTAGCTTGTGTGTCATAAATTAAACTATGAAACTATAAGATGAAAACTTTCTAGCCTTAGATTATGCTTAATTGTTTTATTTTGTACTTTCACGACCTCCAAGAATGGATTCACTTGTCATAATTTGTTTACTACTTGTTAGAGTTCTCTCCCTTTGTATAGGTTTCTTCTAGTAGTAATCAACAACATTATGTTTTTAGCTCCTTTCATTCACCTAGTGATTACTAGGCATTGATGATTGTTTTTTTATTTTTTCCCAACTTACTTTGGTTTTCAAATTGGAATTTCATGTTTCCAAAAATTTTACAATTGCAAAGTTCTTTTATTAATTGTTATTGAAAGTTCATGGTCTATTTTAACTTTTCTTTTTGAAATCCAGATTATCATATTGATTTTAGTCAAATCGTCAAGTACAAAATGAGCAAGGAAGACCTTATTGGATTATTTGTTATTTAAGAGTATATTGTTGTTGAGGGTGTTGGCGAGCTTTCTGAACCTCTTTGGGATGTTGGATTTTTGACAAGTGACAATTCTATTCATGGAAGCAAAGATGACGTTGAAAAGCATACGAGCCCAGAATATGGTTCATTTGGTTTGCCATTATTCGTTGAAAAAGTTGATGGCCATGTGAATAGTTATTTCTTAACAATTGATACCATCTTCATAGTCTAGTTTTGAATTTGTTTGTTAAAATCACATTTTCAAAATTATATTACATTTTGTTTCATCTTGTTGATGATTTCAAATTCCAATTGTTTTATGTGGGGATGCAAAGTATGTTTCTTCACCTTCCAAAACATTGTTGGATGATGTTCCTTCAACTTCGGGTTTTCACCTCCAATCCAAATTGCCAAGATCACCTCTTGTTAAGGCAAGTCGATTGAATGTGATTTTGACCTCAATGGGGTCCTAGTGGCGAAACGGGTTGCCGTATCTTGTACACAAATGCCTACCAATTCATCCTTTACATTCAAGGCCTAGATTGGAAGATTTATTAACAATTTGTTTAGCTTAGTTCAAAATTTATATTTTTTGGTCTAAAGCATGACATTACAACATTGACAAATATTTGGATGAAATTAAAGAGCAACTACATATTACTTTGGATCCTTAAAAGGTTTTCAAACAAGAGGCATGCCAAAAAAATGATCATTTTTTTGCTACTAACCTTGAAAAGCCTATATTCCATAAAAACCTTAATGTTTTCTTCTTGAGATTTCCCAATATTCATGTTGGGAACATTTCGCTTATAGATGATATGCCATATAAATCTATATTTAATGATTCATGTAATGCTATATTTTTTGGAATCGTTTGAGAATTCACATAATGATGGAGATTATTTGTTATCTATTGTTCTTCCTTATTTGGTCTCCTTTCACTCATTCAGATTTAGTGTTTAGATTTATGTTAGGCATAATCCTTTGGGGACTATTAGAAAGAATCATCTAGTCGATATAATGAGGTGAGTTTGAATCTTTTCATATTCTTGTTCATTTAATAATATTCATAGAGTTGTTTTGTTATCTTTTGAATTTGAATCTATACATTGTGTTTAGTTTGAACATGCATGCACAAGAATAATAAATCAACAACACAAGAACACTTGGATGAAAAGATTTTTTCGATATCAATGCCTTCTATATTCGCAACACAAACAAGGTTTCAAGAATTTGTACATGCACCTGATTTGATGCAAGCACATGTGCTTGAACCAATGCTTAATTTGGAGACCTATTTTGTATTACCGAAAGACCAACAAGCCACCAAAACAACCACATCCAAATCACTAAACACCCTATTATTCATTTTGCATATGCATTTGAACATCATAGTATTTTGCTTTCAAAATGTGCATATATTTGTTTTGGTGTTTCGTCATGCTTTGGTGTATTGATGCTTGGCCACAAAATGATCTATATCTTGGTCAAACCAAATGTCATGTATGGGTATGAGAAAATAGTAACAAAAGTATGTGCTAATGGAAAGGATGTCCTTACATAAATTTCCAGATTCACATAAAATTCAAGGGTTCCAGAAGGCCCATGTTCTTATGCAAAACGGATGATGGTGATACTACAATTCAAATTTGTTGTACTAAAAGTGGGGAGTAGAGACATGAATTCATTAAGTGATGTGAAAATCAGCCTTGAAGTTTCCTTTATATTTGCTTCAGCACTTGGACCAGTGGACAATCATGCTGAATTTACCATTCTTACAACTTGCCAAGGTATAGATCATTTTTTTGCAAACCAAAGACCATCCATAGGCTAACTATTGGAAAACCACATATGACCTCATCGATGATTTTCATTCACAGCCACAATATTTTTGTTCTTACATTGATGGGATTGTAAAATCAAGAACTGGTATTAGATGAATACATCTAAAGAATATATTGTATTTCATATAAATTTTGTAGCATTTTTTTCTTTTTCATGAACTTATGAGGACCTAATCTAGATTAGAGAAGGGGATAATGTTAACCATACCTTTACCTCAACAATCATTACATATTAGTATTTCATAAATATTAGCTAATTAGGGATCTAACTGCAAATTTGACTTTTATAAGTGTTATAAAATCATAAATTTGACTTTTTAAAGTTTTACATATATGTATTTTATAAATATTAATAAATAAATTTGGTCACATATTAAAAATACACAAGTATATTAAGTATAGATTTGACCTTTTTAAATATTAAATAGAATCTATAATAATTTTTCTAGTTAGATGTTATTATGTATTAAATATGAATATGAATTTTATATGTGTTAAGTTATAATCTGATAAATATTATTAACTAGTTATTAATTAACATATTAGTTCTTACTTAGTTAAGTAATTACTTTAATACTAATAAGAATCACCTAGCCTATATAATGAGGTGAGTTTAAATCTTTTGTTATTTTTGTTCATTTGCAATAACATTCATAGAGTTGTTTTATTATCTTTTGAATTTGAATCTATACTTTGTGCTTAATTTGAACATGTATGTATAAGAATAATGACATGTTTTAGAAATGTATACTTTGTTTATGAACAATATGTCTTTCTAGGGATGAGACCAAACACAAATCTAAGGTATGTCATAAACATTGTCCACAAAAATGTTTAATAATCAACAAAAGGCCCTTACAAGACTTTCAACATGGAATTCCAACTTCAAGATTGGGATTCTTTAAGAGTCATAAAATTTAGAATAAGTTTAAAGGAATTAAATGTTGTTCAAATTGAATGATCTTGGGATTAATGGACATCTATAAGAAAGTGGGGTTGGATGTCCCAAAATTGGTTATGTTCACTATGAACTATGAGGTTCCAACATGATAGTAGTGGGATTTGAAAGTCTCATGACTTTTGCCATTCAATGTAGTTCTAATGGGAAGGACTATTGAGATACTATAAAAAAAAGTAATACCTCTTTTAAGGTTTTAGGTTTAGGTAACTTCATTTGAATTAGTGATGAATTTCGAATTCAATTTGAGTTCAAATTGCATTGAGGGTTCAAATGTTTTCATTTTATGTTTTGTGTGATCATGATTTATGTAATTGTTCAAGGTGTTTGAAAGTTATCCATGAAGTGGCCAACTTGTTGTATTCTTCTTGAAACTCTTACCTTTTGTTTTGATCACAAAGACTTAGGGAACACACCTAAAGTTTCAAACTCTATTGAACAAGCTTGGGGTGCATCATTATGGACATTGTCTTTTCTCACAACTACAACTCTCTTTATGCCTAGTTACATGCTGAAGTTTAGAGTCTTAATATAAATCTTCACATTCAAGTTCACATATAGGTTTTATTCCATACAAATGAAATGATAAGGGGAGAATCATGAATTTGATTTTTGTAAGCAACTTTGAAAAAACCATTTCAATATGACAAAATTATTTGGCCTTGTTAATGAGGTCAACCAACTACCTAATCTATCATTCGCTAAAGTTTAAATGTGACAAATAATTTTTTTGGGTCAAAATTGGCCATCCCAAGAATCTATTTGTTTTTGTCACATTTTTAGTGTCATCATCTTTGATATTGTCATTCCCTTTTTAGTGTCCATAAGAAGTCCATCACACATTCCGTGACTTAAAAATATGTTAGAATTCACATGATATAAACATTTATCTAGATAAAAACTTATACTATTAATTCTGCTTTATTTATTTAAATTATTTGAAAAAAATTAATGGTTGCTAAATTATTTCTCTCATTCCCAAATCCCTATACATTAAAGTTATTCAAAATTCTCCATGAAATGGGCTATGGAGGTTTGTAATGCAGGAGGAATTACCTTATGAAAAAATAACACAAATCCCAATGGCATCATGTCTTTGCACAGGCTTCCCAATTAAATATCAATCATCTTTATCTTTGCTCTTTTTAACCATTTGAATTGGCCTTTGTTGGCTTGTGTTTGAGATTATAACAATTGATGCAATTTGTTGTTTTTTTTTAATAGATGGTAACCATCTTGGTTCCTGTGGTTGAATGCCTTTTATAATATCAATAATGAAATCATGATCTCCCATTGAGGGTGTCCTAAGCATGATTATGCCCCTTTATTGTCTAGAAAATTCAAAGAGAAAAGGACAATTTGGTTGTACGTTACCCAACATGTTGTGCTCTTGTGACCATTTACATTGTAGTCTTGTTGCTTCGACAATCAATCTAAAAATTTCAAAGCCTTTGAACAACTTCACCCAAACATCATTTGAGTGAACAAGGTTCACAATGTCCTTGCACATGGATGAGATATCTATCTACAAAGCTAGTTAGTTAGGAAATTTGTTTGTTTGGTTGGTCACATTGATATCTCCCAAACCACTGTGCCTCTTGGTGTGCCCTCGGTACCAATGGAACGCCCTTGATGAGTAAGGGTCCATTGAGTTGGTTTCATAATATTTTGACCTATGATAAAAAAAGTTATTCAATATCGAACAATTTTTCAACTAAAAATAATAGGGGAATTTGACAAATCAAAACTAAAAATTATATGGGAAAATGGGCACTCTCTTGGTATTGTTGGAAAACCGGCAATGTGTCCAATAATTATAGAAGTTGATTTAGAAGTTTTTAGACCTAAGGTGTAGGAAATATTTGTAGAGTGAAGGAGTGGAGTTGACCTAGAGTAAGCACAACAAAAGAATGGAATTCGATCTACACAAGAAGTCTGTGAATTTATATGGCCTGGCATCTTACCAAATTTGACACTCATTTGTGGGCCAGAGGAAATCAATAACCAGCCAACACACAATGAGGGATGGATGATGAGTGGACAGAAAACACTTTTCCGTTGGGTTCCAGTTCCCTAGCTAACAACTGTGGTTATATATCTCAGTTTCTATTTTAACTACATACCTACTAACAACCAACTGGCCCTGGGAACCATCTACCTGCATCTACTTACCTAGGAGCCACCTGTTATCCTGCCTCCTTACCTGTCTACAGGACCTATCTTATACACAGGATAGGATAGGTCACCATGTGAAACCTGATTTCAGATCAGTTGGGGTTCATCCACAACTGAGTAATATAGGGCTTCTGATGGATGAAGCTCTGGTAGCCGTTAGTTCACTCAAACCTCGTTGGTGTAGTAGGAAATCTCAGCAGGTTCTATGTTGTTGGAGAGAATAAGACTTTGAGATTTTGGAAGTACTTACAAGACAGGATATACTGGGATGCGGGATGCTGGCATCCTCTTTCACTCTGCAAGCTCCTGTTTGTGTAGTAAAGGTCCAAAAGACCAACAGCATCATTGCACAGTGGCCGTGGAGTAAAGCAGATTCAGCTGATGATTTTTTATTCATGCTGTTAACAGAGTAGCATGACAGATCCATTCATGGATAACAAATTGATGTAACTACAGATGCACCTGAATTGAGTTTTGATTAGATTCCAGAGTAGAGACCTGCATCCAAAAGTATATACTGTATTTATGAATGTGGGTGGAAGAAGAATATTGTTGTACCTGGCTCTGCAAGTTTGATCCTGATGGCTAACCTCTTAAAAGAGAAATGGAGAGCTGGAGAACCTGGAATACTTGCCCTTGTAAATAATTGAACTGAGAGGGAAAAACTTAGCATTCTTGGTGCCACTATGACCCCACCAACTACACATGGTTGCTTTGTTTCACTTGATTGAATAAAACATTTTAGTGAGGATGTCACCAGGGCATGGTGCAGCACAAGGACAATGGAAGCAGGGAGCTTTTCCCACCTGCATCATTTCCCACCTGCAAGAGAAAAACAACTTCATTTCAGAAAAGACCAAATTCTTCTTAGTTCAAACTTCACAGCTGACAATGTGATTCTCAGGTGTTTGCCTGGTCAATTGAACAGCTCTGTGATACTCAAACCAATTTGTTATTGGCAACAGTGTTCCACATATTGAATGCAGATCTATCACCTGCTTCTTGCTCATACTTGGTTCTTTTCCCCACTGGGTGTATTAACTAGAAGAAACTCCCTCTAATCCTCCCCTCCCCTTTGAGACCCTCCAAATGCAAATAAACCAGTTGCATAAATGAATGGAACAAGTCATAAGAAAGGGAAATTTACCAGGATAGATCTGCAGGAACAATGCAGTGATCTAAAATCTTCTGAAAGTGCCCAGGAGGAAATTCGCCTCCAAAACAGCAGTATTCTTGCAGTAAGTCTATGTGCGAGCTGTTACTTTGAAACTTCCCTTGATAAGAATAATAGCAGCTGCTGAAAGCCAGTTCTTTTAGAGAAACCTCGACAATCCCACAATACCATTTCAAGGGTAACTGCAGGCAAACACCATAAGTGTTGTCACTTGGCCATGGAGCGAAAAAGGATTGAACACCCACTCTCTACCTGTGCAAAATTTCTCTTTTTGTAGGTCAGAGACAGCAGACCAATGTCAACTGGCCTTAAAGTTCAGAAGCATATCCTTTTGGCATCAAAGATGCTGGAGTTTTCCAGCTTAGAGCAAGGAAGCTTCCGATCCTTGAAAGCTGGATCTAGTTGTGTAGATTGAAGGTGAGCTGATACACATAGTTTGTCTCATGTCTTCAACAGGCCAAGTCATAGACTTACATATAGCAAGAGATCAGATACTATTCCAGAAGAAACAATGCAGTGCTGCAAAGACAGCCATGCTTCTTACGAGAACTTCACTCAAAATCCAGGCACCTCCAAAGCATTCCACTCTTCATCTGTCGATGCTGCTGACATTCAGCAGGCATCCTCAAGTGTTCAAGATGATGTGCATTTCTGACGCCTAATTCTCAGGTTTTAGGATCAGGATCGTTCCATGTTGCATATACTTCCCATACAGAAACTGTAGATCAGAAGCAAGAAGCAAATTCATCTTGGCAATTCTTCCTTCAGAGCTTTTGCACTGCTTTTTGCACATAATAATTTACAAAGGAAGGTGGAGGAGGAAAGCTCACCAAAATTGATCACATGTAACCAACAACGACGCCGTTGAACCCGGTAGGCACAAGAGCGATGACGAGAAGACAAATCAAGATGACTAGAGGGAGGAACATCAGCACGGCCGGCGGTGGAGGTAGTGGTGGTAAAACGACGGGAAGTACAAGCAGCATGATCGTTAGAGTTATCAAAAGTATCACAGATGTGTACGTAAACCACACCATCAATCTCCTCGTTCCTAGGCCTTTTTTCTGCACAACCAGGGCGTAAAGAACTTGGAACCGTCGTTCAAGTACCGCTCTTCTTCTTCACCAAGACAGAAAGCTCGGCAACTCTTTCTGGTTCGATTGCTTGCGAGTATCCGATATCATATCTCCGGAATACTGCAGTCCTGGTTGCAATAACAATATGCAGCCGGCATATAGGCGGCGCGAGCGGCAGGGACTTGCAGGTCCGCTTCGGCAGTGTGCCTGTGCGGTATCGCTGCGCTGCCAGGAGCTTTCGTCGCTGGCATCAAATCGGCTTGAAGAAGCTCTTTCAGAAAACACTTCGCAACAATGCAGCAACTTACAGATCCTCTGTAGATCTTAACACCTTCGCTGTCTCATGATTCTCAGAGGCCACAGCCGTGATAGAAAGTCTTTACGCTCCTCACTCAATTTCTGCAGAAGCTGTACAGAGGTACATAGTCCATCGATCGACAGGCCGCTGCGTCAAAAGGAGCTACTAGAATACCAAAGAACAGTCGATCTGGTCCATCTAGGAACTCTTCCTACGGCAAATGTACGTTGAATTTGATCGAAACCAGAAACCGGGAAAAAAAAAAAGATACCTCCAACTCCACAAGCAAGGAAGGTCTCACACCATAGCAATATCTTTCAATAAGTAACCGAACGCAAAGCACGCAAACTCTTGTACACTACAAAGCCGGAAACTGGCCCCCTTCAGAGTAGGACTCCAAAAGAACTTCCAGAAATCGTTTCCGCAGACGAAAAGAAGAGCCGATATAATACTACCATCACAGAGCTCACAAACGAGACCAAAACAACAGGGAGACACAGACATGTAGTCTACGAAAGCAAAGAGAAGAAACCACCACAAAATACAGCACTCCTGTATCAATGCCGACTGTTTCAAGCCCACAGAAACCCCCCCACCCCTCCAAACGTCAGAAAAAAAAAGAAAAAAACCAACCACTAAATTTTTTTTTAAAATAAAGAAAAAAAAAACACTCTGATGCTCCGAGAAAGGTTCTTCCACCACCGATCGCAACACTCCTGCGTGCGAGCGAAAGGTGAAAGGAACGAAGTTGGAAGAGAAGAACTCTGAGAGAAGAGATGCACACAAAGGCGCGCACATGAGAAAGACAGTAACGCTCGAATACAGGCCAGGGACATGCACGGATTCTGGCGCTGCTGAGAAAACCAGAGCTGGGCAGAATGCAGTGTACTTAGTAGTCGTGCCAAGTGGGGGTGGGGAAAGGCGCAGGGGGAGGGAACGAAGGAAGGAAGGAGTGGGGGAAAGGGGTGAGCAATTTAAATACCAAGAGTATTAGTACCTTATTTAAAAAAGTTTTAGCAATGGACTTGTTATTATGAAAACTTTTTTAAAAAGGGTCAACCTAAGGAAATGGTTTGAAAATACATTTGTGTATCAAAATGTAGAATATAAAATTTAGTAATGATTTTTTTTACAAACTAGGTACCATTGTACCTTGGCAGCTTCAATATATAATTATACTATTTTCACAACTGTTGAAATTTTCGAATTCTTTTTTGGTTCAAAGGACAAAATTTTGTGAATGAAAAATATTGAATCTTTAGAGTTTTTTTTTAATTTTCGAAATTAAAATTTCAAAATTAACTAAATAATTAGTTGACATACATCATGTGTTGAAGTTTTGCCCCGGTCCTATGGTAATCTTTGAGTAGTGTCATGGTATTTATTGATCATTTTGGGAGTTGGTCAACTTTTCTTTTTAAATGTTACAATTCCGACAATTTCCAAGCTCAATTATATAGTTATGAATTGTGATTGAAAAAATTCATCTTTATCATCAATTGATGCTTTTATTTAAAAATTGAAACTTCATTGCGATTCGTGTGTATGATTAAATCATTGAATACACTAGTATTTTATTTTTTTTATGTCAATCCACTGAGGGTTTATACATAATGTTCAAAGCATATGCAAGAACAAAGGATAATTTGGGGTTTGGAATGTTTAATGATTTTTAGAAATGCTGAGAAATGTTTAGGTGGTTCAAGAAATTTATCAGGTCAATAAACAAGAAGAGTAAATATTTAAATACAAACTTCTAGGAATTTAGGTTTCATGCCATGCCCTTAGGGTACCAAGTCTTTTGTGTGGAAAATATATATATTTGCAAGAAAACATCATACCTAAAATCCCCAAAATCTCATTGTGAAAAAGAGTAGATTAGAGTGGGGGCATATGCGAACATGGTGGTGCTAATCTAGCTTGTATTGCCTTTATGATGTCCCACTACGAACTACATAAATGATGTATTGGTAATTTGGCGGAGATGGTGATCATCATTATTTGCATAACACATTAGCGTAAAGATCTACTCCAATTTTTTTTGTGTAGTTGATGGGCACCTTGTTTAGCACAAGTTTTTTAGTGGGCATTTTGAAGAATGAAACACTTGCTCTTGTGAGCAATTTGTTTTCCAAAATGCTCACCCTCCTTTTTATAATTTGTTTCTTACGATACCAAGTGTGATGTCACAAGAGCAAATAGAGAATAAAAATTTGGAGCAGATCTTTATGCTCTTTAAAGCCCTTAACAATGGGCTATACCGAATTTAGGCTTACATTCAGCTTTGTCTCACACGAGCCTTTATTCTGGTAAAGGTCACTCCCAAGGGCTTTACCTTACACATAGAGCAGGTGAAGAGATTTCCTGGTATATTTGTAGGCCACCGCATATTCAACATTTATTCGCTCCTCTTTGCTAGGACGGATCTTAAACCTATAAGTAGATGTTAGATCCATTTTGCTCTTAATGAGTCCACTGACCCTTCTATACACCTCAAGATCTATGTATGTATAGGTTCATGATAACTTTGGCCTCATGCTTTGCAATGGGTAAAAGCCCCTTTACCCATGTGTGAGGGGATGGATATTCATTTGGGACATTCTCGAAAACACGGGGCCTTCTTGTCTGGCACAAGGCCCCACATTTTGAGAATGTCCCCATCCCTAGGGCTTTACCCTACACAGTGCACACATCAAGCTCTGGATACTGAGATTTTCTATTGGGAATAATGTCCCCTTACCCCTGGGGCTTTAGCCTACTACAGTATCAAGCTCTGGGATACCTTACCCAGATTTTCTAAACCTGGAGGCTAATAATGCAAGTGGGACTCAAAAGTGCATATAACTTGCAATTGTGTTGAACATAAACTTTGGCATCTTCACATGGGACTTGTCTGACTCCGACTTTTTCATGAAGCAATGTCGGGCACAAAACTCAAGGTGCATTTGTGAGATCAGCTGGATTTGGTGCTGTACATGAGCATCACTTTTGTTCTTGTTCTTCCCATTTAGGTTAGTAACAGAATCATGGAGTCCAGAAAACAGCCAGCCAATATGAGCCAAGAGTCACCAGTGCACCATTCATTGGAAGCTTCTCACGGCTCTCAATTGTGGATGGGAACCAACTGACTTGATGTTGTTGGGTTTCACCTTTGGTAACCAATCCTGTAGAGTATAATCCCTGTTCATAGGAAGGATAATAGGTGATTACTAAACTAAGTAGATGCATCTAAATGGTTAAACCTTCAAGGTCAAGGCAGACCAATTCGGTTACTTTCATAGGTAAATTCTAGTGGGTTATCAGTAGGTAGGTAGTAAAAACCAGTGTTGGGTGGATATCAATTTTTTTTTATATTCATCAATTTTGACTATTAAATGATTTTTAAGAACTGGGTCAGATCTTAAATTGATTAAAAATTTCTCAATTATAATATCCATCAAGGAAATCAAAATTTCCTTAAAAATCAGAAATTGGATTTCACATTTTTTTAATATGCTAGAAAATATTATCCATCACATATTCAACGTGGTTTTCCCAACCTAGACAATAATGTTCAAGAATACTATTACAAAACCTATATACAAAGGGATGAAATTATAAATTACAAATTACATGTCCACAAGCTCATTTGACTCAAACTCACTCTCAAATTTTTTTAAACTCTTCTTATAAAAAAGCATTAGTTTCAATCAATTATTTTCAAGGTAGAGAATAAAAAACAGCCCACTCTACAATCATTTGGCTGTTTCTTGCTTATAAATATTAACTTATCTAAATTATTTGTTTGTAGCCTACATCTCTTCAAATTTGTCAATATCCCAACCAAGGAAAAGCTCCTTTTAATTTCAATTTCGGATCTCACAATCCCAAGGATTTGATAGGCAAGGAAAACACTGATAGTGAAAAACAAAGATTCATGTTTTCTCCATCATTCCAAAGGACATTTAATGTTCTTTCCATTAACTTGGTACCTTTGGAACATTTGCAAACCCCTATTCAAAAACTCCTCCACTAGTTCACTAGTTCCAATAATAATCTTAAAAATGTCAAGACAAGAATTTTCATCATTCAATTGATTTGTCAAATTCTAACATAAGGTGAAATACATGGTGGCATTTCAACAATATTGGGAATAAAGACTATCTATCATATTCATCCATCACATAAACAACTCATTCTTGACCAACCAAAAAAAACCCAACTTAAGATTATAAAATTTTGGGTCTAACATTAAAGATGGCATGCCATGGGTTCTTTTTTTTCATATTTTGTTAGTAATGAAAAAAAACCATCTAAAACATCACATATTTGCTTTTTGATATTGAAAACAAACATAGACAACTCCAAAATCACAACCACATTATCCTCTAGCAAATTAGTCATAAAGAATACCATTTTTAATTCTTCTTTTAATTTCAAGGCCATGATAATTGTTACATGCAAAGCATCATAAATTAACTAATGTCCACAAAATTGGTTACACACACAAACAGTCACAACCAAAAATAAATTTCAACAATGATTTGAGAGATATCCCAAATTAAAGGCGAAGGCACATGGCTAATAATCCTCACTAATATTTTACGATCGTAACATAAATCAATTATTACTCTAAATTGCAATGTTTCCTAGAACAATATGATCTTACTTGCAAACTTGCAAAAACAAATTAAATATCAACAAAAATTTGTAAATCTCACAAACATAAAAACATTTGTAGACTATAAACAAAACAATGTTTGAAAACTAAAATGACCGAGTTTTCACTAGATTGTTCAATTTTTTTGGCCTCAAACTAGCTTTAGTGCAAACCTTACTTTATTACTACCAACCTTTTTCAAATTTCTTTAGCCAAGTGATGCATTTCTATAAATCTATTTGGGAAAACTTTATCAAAAACATATTTAAAGCCCTTAAAAACTATCTTATCACTAGTGGCATATTAGCAATCTTTGGAAAAAACATGTTCTTTAAAAACTCTCCTCCAAGCCTAAAGTTTCACATTTCACAACAAACTTGAGAGCACTTGTCATTGTGTTCAAATTTGAACCCTCAGGTTTAACATATGTTATGATATTGTTTCTCAAGTCATATTCATCCAAAAGATCAATCAATTTTTTTGTTAATGCTTGTGTTATAGTCTCAAAATCCTCAAACAAACCAAAAGCTATATGCTTTGGTGTTGAATTAAATCCCTAAAAATTTATAACCAACACAAAGACATTATGAGCACCCTTGGACATCCAAAGATTAAAACTATTAGTGGCAAAATGACGTTCTTCAAAGAGAAACAAAACATATATCCACATGGTTTCCTCCATTAGGCGAGGCAAAACATCATGTGAAAAGAACTTTTGTGAAGAAAACCGAACTCAAGGACACAAATGCAAGATCAATTGCTTTAACCATGCATTTTTCACAAATTGCAAAGGAAAATGGATTTTTACAACCAAAAATGTAAGATTCTCCAAAAACAATTTGGTCCACATCATTGATTTTGAAAGGCTCTTTGGACACAAAAAATAAGAAATGGATGAACCTAATATGTTTGCCTTTTTTTAATAGGTTGTTTTTCAAAACATCCTTTCATTGCAAAATTGATTCATGTTCAAAACTTCTCAAAATTTCTAAATGTTTTGCATCAACATGTTTTTTCATGCATTTTATTCCATTTTTTATAATAAAATATTAAACCCTTCTTTAATTTCATTTTTGGGTTGAAGGAAAACATAGGATTGGAATAACACAATTGTTAACACATGATTTGAGGTACACCAAATGTCATTTTTGCATTGTCATTCACATAGAACAAAGGCCAACATAAGGCATTCCTATTAAGAGGCCTTCATTTTTTCCTTTGGGAATGCAATAATTTCAAATTTTTCTTAATGTTTTTTCATCATTTTTCAGAATTTTCTTTTCTTTTGTTTGCAAACTTGGGTTTTGTTGAATTTCTTCCATTACTTTATCCTTGTATTTAACCTCACTCATAAACATTTCACATCCTTCATTTTGGATTAATGTATTTTCATTTTCACTAAAGCTTTCCATTTTTCACACAATGTTCAACAAGGCCAAAGGTGGAAAAATTCAAACAAATAAAATGTCTTGCAAAAAAATGTTTTGGTTTAAAATTCAAGGTGAAATATGGAACCTTAAAAAAATCAAAAATCAAACATTTACAACATTTACAAATAAGAATAAAATTCATTCTTCATTATAAGAGTGATTTGCAAAAAATATTATAATGCACAAAATGTCTTGGAAAAAAACTTGCACAAGAAAACATTAAAAAATTCAAGCATGGAACTAAATTTTTTAAGAACACAAATAAAAGCAAAAAATAGACAAAAACAACTTCCTTCATTAAAAGAAAACTATCAATTGTTTTGAAACTCCAACCGTAACTTGCAAAATGTGAAAAGGAAAGGAGTACAATCTCTAATAACATGAAACAATAGCACAACAACAACAATAACATCAAAGAGTATGTACTTGAAACCTAAACCTTAACGACAACAATAATGTGAAGGGAAATAGTAGTAGCACGAAAGGAACAACACAAAAAAAAAAGGAACAACATGAAAATAAGCAAAAGAAGTAAAAGTAACAACATGGAAAGAAACAAAATCAGCAGCTCAAAAATAAGCAAAAGCAATAACATGAAAAGAAGTATTAGCAACAACGTGAAGAAAAACAATAGCAACAACACAAAGGAAAGTAACAACAATAATGTGAAAGGAACCAAGAAGAATGAAAAATAGATGGGGACCAAACATGAAATCAAACCCATTTATAGATCAACAACACAATAGTTTGAGGGTTTGAAGCAACCACATTTTGAATGACAATTGCCTCAAACCCTAAAAAAAAAAAAAAAAAACAAACTTAATTCCTAATTGGTTTTTTCTTTAAATATTCAAAGCTAATTGATTGACTTGACATTCGAATTTAAACAAAAAATTGATATTTTGCACAAATTTCATAATTTGTGATACTCAAATTGAAATGCAAATATTACATGTTCAGAGTTCATAACCTTGATATTTTATTATTAGAATATCACCCTAAAGATCATAATATTGTGATATTTGATATGATATCCATCTGATATCCAATTTTGGATATCACCCAACATCAATTTCAAATAGAAAAACAAAGTTAACCATTCTTGTTAGCTAATGAACTAGACCCCTATGAAAAAATGTTTCCTATTCATGCACCATCCATTTCTCATGGTATGTTGATGATGATTGGTTCAATCCAAATTGAAATGTGAATATTACATGTCCAAAATTCATAACCTAAAAATTTGACAATCAAAATATCACCCTAAATATCATAATTTATGATATCCATTTGATGTCTGGGTTTTCCAAATATCACCCAACACCATTTTCAAATAGAAAAACAAAACTAACCACCATGTCAAACTTTATTTTTAAAAAAAACACCCAAAAAAGGGAGAGAAAAATAAACAAAGGACAAGCACCAAAATCCATGTAAACAAATACCCCAAAAGAGGTAGGCCATCAAGAGGAAGGGGAACCATTAAAAACTAAACCCTCTTCTAATCACACGAAACATATCAACTAAAGAAAGGCGAGGTAAACTCAATAAAACTATAAGCCTAGAAGAATTTCCCCTACAATGATAGCAGGTCTCGAGATAGCAACGACATGTGCTATCTATAACACTATCGATATACTCTGTCTATTTTTTAAAAAAACACAACACCAATAAGGATGGCCTCCGATCTTCCTTTTGCTCATCATAGCATGTTAGCACATCGATGAACAAAGTTATCGACTTGCTGGTAAAAGCACCCAAAAACCTCTATGACAAAATGGAAAAACACATTTGTCAAATAATAATCACAATAAAATCCTTCCTTTACTTGAACCACCAACAATGCGGCCACCCCACGAAAAAGAACCACTTGTCATACCAAGTTTGTTCAAGTGAGGTCAACAATGACAACATCGACCAATGTGTGGATGTCATCAACCGATAAAACAATGTCGACCCCCGATGAAAAGCTTGAAAAGAAAGTTGTGCGAAAACATGGATTTGATCTCGCAAAACCTGAAAATTGGCATCTTTTGCAATGGACACAAAAACATCTTGAATGATTTCATGCAATATAGTCCTCTCCCCACCATGGGCACAACAAAAAAAAGTGGATCCCCTTGGGATCTAACGGATGGTCACAAATGCAATGTGTTAGTCCAAGAGTCAGAGGATGGGGAAGGCTTAATTTAGTTTGCAACACAGAGGCAAAAATATTTGAGGATAAACGAAAGCATGGGATGACAAGGCGAGTAGATAGCCAAGCTCTTGCGCCCGGCTCTCTACAAGATCTCAAACATGCCCAATGTGAATCAAAACACATATAAAAAATGATGCTAAAAAAAAGAATGATCATGCAATCTCTGTGAAATAGTCTTCTAAAATCAATATGCTTTCCTCTTTACAAGCTGCTTGAACAAGGGTAAACATGCTGCTACAACCCGGAGAAGAAGCTCTCGAGACAAAATTAATTAATTTTTAAAAAAAAATTTAAATCATCCTTGTTAGCTAGTGATTTGGAACCCTATGCAAAAATGTTCCTGTCCACCCACCATCCATCTCTCATGGTATGCTGATGACAATTGGTTCAAAGTTCAAACTTCACTCTGGCCCCAAGGAAACAATAAATTACCAATGATTCGTTTTTGAACTTTGAAATTATATATTTTTTCATCATCATCTACTATAATATTGTGATATGAGTAGTGAAATTATTCAGAATGTAAACTATGAAAATTATGATGAGTTTCAACATGTCAACTTCATATTTTTTTCTCCAAATTTCATTTCACTATTTTGAGGATTATTTGATGACAAAACTGACCTTAGGGTAAGGTAACTTGTTTCAATTTTCCAACCATGATACTGATGAAACGCAGGCAGTAATCCTGATTATTCTCTTTGAATCAGGGGCCCTTTTCTTTACTTTTTCAAAAAGTGCTGGGTGCCTACAGTCACAGAAGTTTTAATTCTCAGAAGTGATGACTTTTACAGTTTTTTTTTTTTTTTTTTTTTTCCCTGAATTAGCAAGTTCCAGTCT
>Ga0209611_10001433_pt1 | contig 40622 bp, 24 predicted proteins | sample S1TSphgellanicum_3_FD_187693 | JGI IMG/M metagenome (GOLD analysis project Ga0209611, IMG submission 187693) | Host-associated microbial communities from peat moss isolated from Minnesota, USA - S1T2_Fc - Sphagnum magellanicum MG (SPAdes) (version 2) | ecosystem: Host-associated > Plants > Peat... | reverse complement strand
GGTAACCCTTTAAATAATACCCAGTATTACCTAACCTAAGAAATCCCTAAGTAACTCATAAGTAGGTTTTGTGTAATCCCTAAGCAACCCACATCCCATAACCTAAATAGACCCCTAAATAAATGTAAGAAATAAGAACTCAAATCATCCTTGGTTTTGAAAAAAAGAAAGAATTTTTTCCTTTCTTATTTTCCTGTTGCACAATCCCATTTTGCATTTTGACTATCATCTTAATTTCAGTGAAACCCAAAGTTTTATTCCTAAGTTTTGTTTTCTTTGCAAATAATTCTAATGGGTGATGACATCTGAAATATTATGTTTGCATATGATACATGGGTATCTTCAATACAATTGTATACATCAAGGTGAGAAGTTCAATATCAAGTAGGGGAAGTTTTTAGTTTCAAGTTTGGACTCGCCATAAAGCGCATACTCATTATTAGTCATGAGAAATTATTGAGAAAGAAAACTCAGTTATGAACCTGATTATTAATAACCTACTAGATGCTATTGAATTTCTTTTGAAAAATGACAAATAACATACCCAGTAATACATATTATTTGAAGCATCAACAAGAATCTTAGGGGTTGAGTATTGAATTTTAAAATTTTAATAACCTATGCAGATGATTGAAATGTCATCCATGTAAACTATCAACCCCAAAACCCTCAACATGTTTATGATAGAAAACAGAAAAATAAATAAAATAAAATAAAAAAACCCCTACAACCTACCCTTCCTAGGCAATATAACCAACGATTCTCATGGGTATTTGACAACTTACCTGTATGTATAACCAGCAGTTATTACCCAAAAATAACTGCATAATTTGATAATTGGTGGGTCTATGTTTTAATTAATTATATTGATACCCTGTGATCCAAAAATATAAGATATAAGATATAAAATAACCAACTCAGCTGGTTTTGAAGAAAAAGAAATAACCAGCTAACAACACTGGTCATTTTACTATGAGCTTCTTGTTTTTCTGTCTATTTAGACCTGTAAAGGGGCTCAACAACTACATATTGTGTGGCAATATTTAAGTGGTTGGAAGCATGGTTTTTTCTCTTTTTTTTTCAATTTTGTGAATTAAGTGGACTCCTCATCCACAAGAGGAATGAGATGAATGAGCCAGATTTGAGTAGCCAATATGGCAACTTCTGACCTCTTTTTCCCTCAAAATATGGCGACTTTGGCATATTTCTGCCCATAAAATCATTTGTGTCCTTCTCACTGAAATTTGTTCTTGGATCATGGTAGTGAAAAATTTTGCACCAAAAAAAAGACTGGTTAGGAATCAACAAATCTCTAAAATATGTCACACTAGCCTACTTGTTGCAATTCTACAAAGGAGAAAGAAACCAGACAGTGGAGTAGGATAAGTGACCAGACTCAATTCCTTTTCACTATATATTTGCAATTAAACACAACTTTTTACATAAAACTAAAATATGGTCTAAAGTTTGAGATGATGCCATGTGCATTGCTTTAATATTTGGCTATTACATGATATATGACATCATCAAAATTATTTTTTCTAATCACAAACACATTAAGTTATTTTACACCATCAAACTCTACATTTGTGGACATATATGTTATAGCATTGTTGATCTCAATATATAGTCTATTGGTTTGTTGGAAAGCAATATTTAATTTGCATTTTTTAATTTTTTTCTAAGTGTATTAGATTCAATATCAAATCATATTTGAATTCCTTACATGATGTTTGTGGGTTCACCTCTACCATGGTTAGTTCTTATTAATGTACAACACTTTGTTCATCTCATGATGCAATGGGTTCATACAAAATATGACTAGGCCAATGGAGAAATTGCCACATCATATTTGTTGACATGGCAACAAGATTCATGTCACCAACTAATATCCATTCATGCATAGGTTATTATGCCCAATTATATATTCCATTTCCAAATATTAATATTCCCTGAAAAGATTTTTTTTTTCTTCACAAGAATTTGTTCTTTCAAAAAGATAATTTTGGAAAATTTCAGCATTTCTAGAAATGATATTATTTTGTTGAAGCCACCAAGGTACTCTGGTATTAGGTTTGAAAGACAAATTAATTTATGGTGTAATAAGTGGATTAATTCCTCTTTTGGAGTTGTGTACAACAATGGGTACTATTCATGTTAAGGGAAGATGGTATCAAGTTTATCACTTGTAGCTAACAACAAGCCTATTAATTGATCAGCTGAAAAGAAGCCTAATTGTTCTTTCCAATAGCAACATAGAAGTTGGCCATAAAACCTATGGATCTGTCATGCTTGATTCCCACCTTCGAAAAGAAAACTTATGCACTAGCTTAACAATAAGATGGAAAAGAAATTACCATGTCTTACCAATTCATTCTTTTAAATGCTCTAATTATAAAGAGCAACATTGCAATGACAAATCCTGAGCAAGAAGTTGCCTATGTAAATGTTTTTATTCTTATATTGTAATACAAAAGTATCTGCCCCCACCCCCCAACATAATCAACAACTTTCCCAATTCCTCTTAAAGTTGGTTTAGAAATTTTTTAAACCTTTTACCAACTAAAAATGTCAGCACGTATCTTCAACCCATAATAGTATTACTTCATTTTTAAAATGTCTACTTCTTGAAAATTATCTTGTTCAAATGAAGGTTTTATCCAGGAACTCTTGAAATTAACTTTCCCATGTTATGGCTCTTCAATTGAACATCATTAACTTTCTCATATCACATTCTACATAAGCAAAGGTTGAACTTTTCACTCTTATTGTTTTTCAAAGCTCATCTAAATTCTAACCATTAAGCACATTTTGGTTGTTATAATTTTCATTAAGACCTTTCCAAAAATATGCCATTCCATGATTTTTGTTTGCTTAATGTCATTATAAATATTGAAGACTCATTGGGAGCTTAAGTCCCAAAGATGGAAATCAACTTAAGAGGTTTGGGTTGCTTCCCTTCACATTTCTTTAGCCGTCAGTTCATTGAACTTCATTAATTTCACACAATGCTTTTGAATTCACATTCAACCTATCTTGACACAAAGCTTCAAAGGTTTGCCTTCATCTTGAGAAAAACATTTCATTTTCAATCTCAAAAATTTAAGTCACATATTCAAATAAGGTTGCAACAACCAAATTCCCTTATGTTTTGACCCCTAATCAACCACAAGGTAACCAATACCATAGTTAGGTGGATCTTATGAAAATAACATTTATCATGACTTTTAACAATAGACTCAACTCATAACCATTTATATGCAAGGTGGTTATAAATCCCAACCAATTTTGTTATTAGTTTGATGTTTGAAGGTTCAAATATAACACAATTGTGTCATTTTATGATGTGTTTTCTAAATGATGTTTTCTCTTATTCATTAATTGATGCACCCCCAAACTCCTTGGTATATTCAATTACAAATCTAAATGTGAAAATAGCAAAAGGATAGAATTGGGGTACGCTTCCTAGCTGGTAGCACTTTGGGGGTAGAAGGGTGTGTTGAAGCTCTAGGATAGGGATTAGGAAGAGTGACAAACAAGTCAATTACTCACACAGACCTACACAAACAAAACGACAAGTTGGTAGTGCATAGTTGAAGCACTTTTGGTGCACAAACGAGCCATGGGTAAACACGGATTCATAAGATTCAACACGGCTTGGACTTGGGAAAAGCCACCACCTTCCCCTTTATAGTATTATTTATGTTTAGCTACAGAGCTAGCACCCAAATGTTATTTTGTCCCAAGACTCTCAAGTTGGAATCCTGAAATTCCCAAAATTGGGACTCTCGCATTGTTGGTGTTGTTGTTGATCCATCACATTACTAATGCTACTTGTTATGCTCCCAAGTATTCACTTGAACCATTTCCCCCTTTATTGTTGTTATTATCATTTTGTGTTATTAGTCATTATTTCCCATTGCATGTGTTTTGATGAAGTATTACCCTCATTACCATTGCCTTGTAAGTGGTGAGTTGGTGGTCCACCATGTTATTGTACATCTCCAACTATCAAATACCCACCATTGCCATTTATCAAGCCTCTATTGTTAGTGATGTTAACGTTCATTGCATTGTTGTTATTAGTTCGTTGTGTTGCATGTGCCATGGTGAAGTACTATCCCACCCATTGCCTTGTGCAAATGGTGGAACTCCTTTGTGATAAAAAAACAAATGGAAAAAAAAATTGAGTCTATTCACTTGCTTTTCTTTAATTTAAAAAAAAATCCCATTTTTTTCTTTTGTTTTTTTTCATTTTTTTAATTTTTTTTTTTTGGTTTTTTTCAAAGACTATCTATTTTTGGGTTGTTTAATAACAACTTTGTTGGTTTTTTCAAGAACTTTCAAAAGATTCCAACATTAACAAAAATATAATCATCTTTTATTTGTATATGCTTCTAAAAAATATTGAGGAAAAAACTATAAATATTTTTGTAAATGCTTGCATTTTAGGTTATAGGGCAGGTTTTGGAGTTTCAATTTATCATACATCTATTTGGTTTTTTCTCCATTTCAAAACTGCATTTTCCTATGGAAATTGAAAATGGTCCAATATTTTGAAAATGAAAGTATGATAAGTGAAAATGCATGTGAAGTTTTCAAGAATGATGTAATGGAGGAAAAATGTTTGCAAGATTTGAAATAACTCTAGTCTTTAAAAAAAAAAAAAAACAAAATCCAGAAAATGAAGACAATGAAAAAAAAAAAAAGGATTACATGCTCAAAAAACAATTTGGAAGTCAAATGGTAAAAGACATTTATTTTCAACTTTTTTGTGTGTGAATAATAACAAACATGTAGATGTGAAATGTCTTGAAAGCTTAAACCATGAAATGTATTTTTTGTTATAGTAGCCCAGTTATGTTTTGTAATTGTAACACTCAAACAAGGTTTAATCTTACACAATACAACAAACATAATAACAACGTTGAAAAAACATATGAATGCAAACCATTCTATTATTGCAAAAATGTTTGAGGAGGAAGTGAATGGGTCATTGAAAGGATAAATGGAAAAACAACCTACCAAAAAAAGGTTAAATCCATATGGTAGTGCAATTGTTAATTTTTTTGTTGCCAAATATCCTTTCTAGAATCAAAAAAAGAAATTGAGTTCTTGCAACCAATCAATTTATGACTACTTGTGATTATTTGTTGTTTACAACAATCATTATTTATTTTTGCAACTACTTATTGCATTTTGTTGTGCTTATAACTACACCTACGACTAATTTGTGATTAATGTTTTCTTCATTGTTCCATTTGGAAAACTTTTAACATGGTTTTAATCCAAAAAAACCCATCTATATCCCATTTGTTTCAAATGTGTTCAAATGAGTTACAACCTTGTGTCTATCAAAGCCTATTTTGTGTATTCCATGGTGTATGGGTTTATAATGATGTATTAAGTGTATTTTATTCATTAATATATGGTTGAATACCAAAACATACATCATGTGTATACAACAACTTATGTATAATGGTTATATTTTTTACACAAATTATTAGTTTTTGGTCACATAAAACATTCTAATACAATATTCATTAAAATAAAATAATAATTGAAAAACTCACATTTAAATTTTTTCATAATTTTAATGAAATTAAGACAGTTAATTTCATTACAATAATTCTAGAATAACATTATTGTTAACTAAAATATCCATTTATATTTTAAATACTCACAATAATTTACTTGTAATTAGATTAATCAACATAATTACCATAATGATAGTAATTTTGAATTCAAACAAATACTCAATATGTTGATAATTTAAAATATATATAATAAAGTAAATCATATATTCATTATAGTAATTAAAAAATAATTATATAATTAATAATTTTACTTGGTATTGATCATTTAAAATTTATAGCCTTTAATTGAAATTTTATTTCGAAACATAAGAATTTCAATATAATTAAATAAATTGAAGTAGTGATGGTCTATAAAATAAATTAAGTAAAAAATTATCATTCATCATTTCCTATTTACAATAAATAATTAATGTTACTAATCAGATTTTTATATAGGAATTAATAAGTTTACAACAAAAAAGTAAAATTTCTTAATTTATTTTAAATTATTTTAAATTAATTTTACTTATTTGTTTATACATTAAGTACAATAGTTTCATAGTCTATAATTGAATTTAATTATTCATGATTTTAAAATTTCAATTATTTTTATATTTTTAACTTTATGAATGGAGTACAAAAATTATTCTAATAATTGGTAAGGAAATTAATCAACCATCATATTTAAATGACAAATGAGTATTACTTATATATATATATATATAGTTCAATATTTATAAAATTAGGTCAAAATAATTGGCATAAGGCTTTGAAAAGGCCTAATTGGCCCAATCATCACAAACTTACAAGCTTTATGGGTTTATAAAACCACGGGATCCAAAAGCTTAATTATTATCAGGGAAAGAGCTTCCAAGTAAATAATAATAATAACAAGGAAAATGGAAAGATATGAGAGTGAAACCTATCTTCTATCTACCTACCATCCTATAGTAAGTATTGTTGTGCATTAATTATTGTCATATAACAACTATCACTAGTAGGAAAATTGTCTTTCACAACTTGTTTTATGTAATTATACATGTCACATGTAATTAAAAATAGTTACATGTGACACTTTTAATTGCGTACAACATGTGTACTTGCATAATATAAATCACAAAAAACAACATTTTTTAATGTATCAAATTGTCTTGTACATACTATCATCTACAAACTTGAAACAAGATCCACAATTACTTGCATACCTTTTATAGTTTCTACCTACCATCTATAGAACTTACAAACCTTTTATAGTGTCGTTTACCATCTCCAACTTGTAAACCTTTTAGTTTTGTTATTTACCATCTATAACAACATTATTTTTCCCTACAAAATTCAAATACTAAATCTACTTCCTTGTTGTTACCTTCCAATGGTTGCTATTGTCTTATGGTAGAATGTATTTCTTATTCTAAATACTACCATAAATAGTAGATAATATTTTTATCTTATAGAAGAAATGCAAAACTAATATATGAGTGCAACAAAATTTTATATATAATCCTACTAGTATGAATTACTATCCTTATATTTTCGTCATTTTTTAGATAAAACAAAAAAATCAACAAAGAGCCATGAAAACACATCAACCATGTTCCATTGCAATGATAAGAGCACATTTTACTTGCATATTTTTCTCCTTTCACTCCAATGTCACATGTACACACTTCTTTCCCAAGATAATTCTTTTAGTCACATCCAATGTAGAATCATAATATTTCGAATACAAGGGAATGATCCACAATCCATTTTTATCGTCCTCATAATCCCCCCTTCTCCCATACCACACAAGGTCCATGTGCCTTTTATGAAATAGGCCCTCATTATCTTTATCCTTCCTAAAAATCCTCACATGATTAGTGGACTACCATCAACCATACATCTAGCTAATGCAATTTGTTTCATCCTTTAACAAAAGATGGTAAATTACTACCATTAATAACCTTTCAGTTATTAGGATGCCCATGGCACTATTTAATGTAAGAATTTTTACCCTTAACAAGTTCATTCCAAATCTATGTGAAATTTGTCATTTCATAGGTTTGTATTATTTAAACACTAATGTCATGCATTATTTAAACATGTGTTGTGTGCATGACTCCTATGTGTAAACAACATGAATAGACATATAACATCCATGTTTAATATGAATATGCGTATGACATTCGTGTTTAAACAATACGCACAACATTGATGTTCAAACAATATAAATAAATGAATGACATTTGTGTCTATTTCACACAAACCTATGAAAAACAAATTTTGCACAACTATTGTTGCCATATCATGATCCATGGAGTTTATGATGTGAATTTAAATTTAATCTTTTGCAAATTTTTCCTCTTACTACAAATTTTAAACAAAATCAAATTATATTGATATGCACATCTATGGTTTCAGAGTTGATAAAAAAATTCAAGAATAAAAACAAAATTTACCTTTTTTTTTTGTTTTTTGGGCAAATTCAACTTCCATTTCTCCTCTTAGAGCAATGAAATGTAGTAGGTCACCATCCACCCAAATTTTTCAAGCTTTTTTACTTTTTTCAATCTTTTTTTTTTAACACAACCACCTTCTTCCTTAGTGTTGTCTTCTTTGGAATGAAAACTTGTTTAGGAATTTATTATAAATTCAAATCCCTTTCCACTTGTGAAAATTGGTGCTTCAACATTCCACTCTTTGCCCCACCTTCCAATTCACCTCCATTTCGTGCACTTGAATAGGTTGAAAGTGCATTCCTTCTATGAACCACCTTGTGAGGATCCACTAAACTAACCATGTCAATTCTAGAATTGGTCAAAAATGGGGAAGCTTGGGTGCTCTTAACAATGTCCTCAATACATAGTATTTTTTCCATTTTCACAAAATTTGAGCAACAAAGATAAAAAAAAGCATTAAAAAAAAAGGAACCTTGGACCCTAGCTTGCACTTTGGTTCTCCAAACCATGACCTCTCCTTGAAGCTCTTTTTTTTATCTATTTCAATTAATTTTCCCTCCAAAATGATGCCATGTAAGCTAAATCACAATTTGATTTGTCTTGGTCTGGGATCCTTGTCTATAGGCTTTGAGACCAACCTAAAGCTCTTGACCAATAGAAATGTTCAATTTCATTGGACCTTGCTCCTTGAACCCTTGTCTAAAGTGCCCCTTAGATACCAATACATCAAACTCCAAGACCAAGAAAAATATTTATGTAAAAAAGATCTTGTTATGTCCACTTTTATAAGAAAAACCAAATATTATTCAAGGCTCATAAAATAGAAAAAATTAGTGTAGACTTAATTACATGAGGCAAGGCAGTAAGAAGAGAGAGAAGCGGTCTTAGGAGGGATTTTAGGGCTTTAGGGTTTAAGGGGCGCCATCAGAGAGCGAAGCACTCTAGGGCTTCAGGGTTTAAGGAGCGCCTTTACAGAGCGAAGCACTCCTTGCAGGGATTTCAGGACTTTAGGGTTTTGTTTCAGTGCATTTTTTTCTTACTGTGGTTGGCTGGATTGGGTCACCTAAAGCACTCGGAGACATTTCCTACAGTATTTGGAGTGACTTCGGGCGGCGTTCTACAGGGAATTGCATTTGGCACTATTTGGGATGCTTCTGGATTGTGAGGAGAGAGAGAGAGAGAGAGAGAGAGAGAAATATCCAAGGTTTTTGTGAAGCACCGATGTCTTATCATCAGTGCAGCAAGCACCATTGCCACATGCAAGATCTTTTCTGGACTACAAAGCAGCAGCAGCTCCACCATCGCATGGAGAAAAGGGAGGTAAACCAGGAGGAGTTTGCTGCTACATGTTTCTGTGTGCACCCGCAATTCCAACTTTACCCATCAACGACGTTTGCAGTACGCCGCAGTTCCCAGAATACACCGGACAGATACAGCAGAGGTGGCACTCAGAGACCACGGCAATTGTGAGCATTCCTGTGTTGTTTATTCCTCTCTGTCTACTGCCATTTTCTCACAGTACGCGTGTTTTGCCTCCAGAAAAGTCTTGGATCCTTTGCAATGGTGGGATCACCTATCAGAGAAGGTAACTGAACATCAAACCTGTCAGAGTTCACATGTCAATGTAGCCACCCTGGCTGCACTTTTGGTGTCAATCTTGTTGCTTTCTCTCTCTCTCTCTCTCTCTCTCTCTCTCGGTTGCTATCTATCCTGCCCTGGTCTAAACTTGGCAGAAATTCTTTTCAGGTCCTTTGCACTGGTGGGATTGTAGTAGTAGTAGGCTCGAGAAGGTAGGTAAACGCAGTATGCTGATGGAAAAGGTCAGTCCAGCTTTGTTTGTTCTTATGATACTTTTTATGCCTGGGATGCGGAGAATACATACATGGCTATTCAGCTTGATCGGGTGTAGTAGACAAATGAAAGATACCCAGATTTCAAACGTAAGAAGACAGGGGAATCACTCTGGCTTAAGCACTTGCAAAACCTGCCATGGGTAGCAGCAGAGATGGCTGCAAAGGCACCCAGGCACAGTGCAATTGAACATTTTTGGATGGAATCAAAAGCTTGCAAACACATTAAGGATGGGTAACTTGAGAATGTGATGCAGCTTTTCCAACAAATGCAACAAGGATGAGTCCTGACAAGTGCACTATTGTTCAGGTGATTAACAGATGTGCTAATTAGGAACTATTGCAGATGACAGGCTTGTTCATGAACAGTTTGTTCAAAGTGGTTGAGAGTGTGAAGTCTTTGTGGAGAGTAGCTTGGTTGACATGTATGCAAAATGTGGGAGCCTTGAGGATGCTTGGAAAGTGTTCAACAAGTTGCCATCTCAAAATGTGGTCACTTAGACTGTCATGATATTGGGACATATGAAATGAGGGCAAGAGCAGAAGGCAGTGGAACTACTTCGACAAAAGCTACAGGAAAGTGTGGGTGCCCAAATTCTGTTACTTTTGTAGGGGTGCTGAATGCATGTGCTAGCATAGTTGCCCTTGAAGAGGGCAGGTTTGCTGATGAGAAGCTCATTCAAAATGGTTGTGAGTTGGATGTCTTTGTGGGGAATATTTTGGTTGACATGTGTGCAACATGCAGGAGCATTGAGGATGCTTGGAAAGTGTTCCACAAGATGATATCTTGAGATATGGTCACTTGGAATGTCATACTTGGAGGATGTGCCATGCATGGGCATGGCAAGGAGGCTCTTCAACATTTTGAACAGGTGTGTGAAGGTGTACAGCCAAATGATATCACTTTTGTTTTGTTTTCTGTCAGCTTGTAGCCACGCAGGTTTAGTGGATGGCAGCATGTTCTATTATGCTTGAATGATCACAGACTGATCGATTTCTGCAGAATTAGAATATTACACCTGCATGGTTGGCCTTCTCGGCCATGCTTGCCATCTATGGGAGGCAGCGGATATAGTCATGGCAATGTCCTGTAAACAAAATGTGACTGCATGGATGATTTTGCTTGACTCTTGCAGAATTCATGTTGAAGTGGAGATGGCAGAGTGCATTGCCAAATGAATCCTTGAATTGCAGCCTGAAAATGCTGCTAGATTATTGAGGTACTCATACAGATTTCTTAAATAGTTTGAGATTTGCAAGCATATTAAAAGATACATATGACTATTTTTGAACATGTCAAAAATTAAATGCTCAAGAATTATTGCAAAAAATTCAGCAAAATCTCAAGCTATTTAATTTTTTACATGTTTAAAAATAGTCAATATATATATTCTTTAATATGCAAAATCAACAGGTGAAAAAATTCTGTATGACTGTCTGAACTTCATCGGGCACAATCAAATAGTATACCTATTATCCAGGTAATTAAAACTCAATTTTTAGAAATAACAAATGCATTGTTCAGTAAATTGGTTTCTAATATGTGAATTCATTGATGTGAATTGTTGTACAAGTTAGCATTGATTCAGTCTCATAAATATGTTGGTTGCAGTTTCCATAAACAAAACCTTAAAACACAAGACACCAAGAACTCATGATGTTATTTTTGATTAATTTGGAGCCTTCACAAAGATTTATGCAGTCTTTGCAAAAGCAATCGTAGGTGTTCACTGAATGCTAAATTGTGAAACTTGGGTTTGTGAATTGAGTTCGTAACATCAATTATTGCAACAAATTTTTGAAGTTGATATCAAGATACAAAATACTGTAACTTCAATATTTTTTTTAAAAATCACCTTTGAAGAAAAAATCTCAATAACTAGCAAATTTATGCTATTATCATCTTCTTTTCATAGACTTAAATCAGTTATGAACTTAAAGACATTATATCTTTTTTTTCTTTGAAAAATTGTGCAACTTCTTAAAATTCAAGAAACTTCTAAATATGTGGTTGCATGTGCAATCGTACTTTACATGGTCAACTTGGAGCATCAATGTCATCAAATGACTAAGTTACTCTAGTTTTTATGATAGATGTTTTGTTTGTAGTTGTAGTTGTGGTGTGGGTACATACAAAACCATGGCAAATTGAAAGGTAAATGACAATGATAACAACTACAATGACAGCCAACACTATGAGCTTCACTTTGAAGTTTTGCAACCACATTTTGCGACGCAATGATCTTCCATGGCGTTGGAAATTGTCAGCCTGCAATGTCCAAAAAAATATTAACCATATGAAAAGAAATATGGATACAAGTATATCAAAAGTTATCAAAACCTAATTTACGTTTTAGTTGAATCTCAATGTGTATAAATTTTTATCCTCGTTCATTCCCAATGGGAATTAATTGAATTCATCCTCAAAATTCCTCCACCATAAAAATCATCCAACATTTGTTATATTAAAAAACCAACGGTCCAAACCTGAAATCTTAGGTTTTCAGACTTGTCAACCAAGAGTTCAATTTTTTCTCCTCGATCAAGCACCTGAAAAACAAGAATATGAGTCTCAAGATTCAAAAGTATAAATAAAATTGCAACCATCCCAAAAAATTATGATTTGCAATTGAAATGAATTTGCCATGAAGGTATTGTTTAGTAGTTTACTATTCCTACAATAGCATTTTAAGGTTCAAGATGTATAAAATGTACCAAGTTGTATGCAAATTATTGAGAACTTCCAAAATATTCATCAAATAGGTGAAGTTTTTACAACTAGAATTTCACATTAATTAAATGATAATAATTGGTAACTATACTTGACCCAACTCAAAACACAACATTAACATATTCATACACCCACAAGAATGTTATTACAAACATTATCACATAATTGATGTTTACTATTCTTTCACTTCCCATAAAAAGTATGAAGTACCTTTTCAATGTTATCCATCATTATACCCTTCACTTCAGCAACTTGGGATTTTATTTTAGAGATTTTATTCATTTCTTCTGGATGTTCCACACAAAATTGCATGTGCTCTTTCAACTTGGGTCTACGCATGACATTATCATTGTGATTATGTGCACATAAAAATATATTTCAATAATTGAATTTGTTTTGGAATAAAATTACAAACTAGAAGTTGTTAAGTCTTTGGGTTGAAAATAGAACTTTGGTGGACATTGTGCATTGTGATTATTAAATATATATTCCATGTTTTGAGTAAACAATCCATTAAACAACTAATGGAAATAATTTAATTTTTTTGAAATTGGAGTAAATTGATAATGATTAAACTAAAATCATAGATAACACTTAGATCATGAATGAAAACAAATCATGAAACACAAAAGTCTTGAACAACTTTTGAGAACAATTTTGAAAACTTTAGATGATGAAGGCTATGTTTTTGTTATGTGGAAAGATGCATGCGGAAAGTTTCCGCATACCCGTATTCCATGTCAAGGTTGTAGGCAACATCAAATGGGTCTTCATACCCAAATTCTTTGTTGAGAGCATGGACTGTATCCAAATTTTCTGTTTTCCCTCCTCCTTGATAGCGCCGTTTGAAGTCATCCTTGATGCGCTCCAAAAACGCAAATGGAATTTGTCTTCCAAATTCATCATCGGCAACAACTAGATATGCTACAAACCATCCAATGCTTAGGGTTATTGTTCAATTCAAGAACACAATGTAGGAACGTTTTAAACAAGTTTTAAATTGTTTCATCTAGTGTTATGCAAATTGTGTGGCAATTTGGAATATGAAAGATTAGGTTATAAAAGTTGTGCACAATAGATAATGGAATTCATTAATTAGGGGCAATCCTAGAACCCTTGGAATACATATTATAGAATTTGACATGTCATTGTTAGTCCCTTTAAGTAAATAAAATTTGGTGGAATATCATCAATCACTTGCAATGTTAAAAACTACAACTCGAAAAATACATGCAAGTTTTCTTTTGCTTATATGAGAAATGAAAGCTATTGCAAATGGTCAAATTTATGGGTTTAATTGTTTACAAAAGCCTTCCAACATGAGCACATTTTTTTTGGTTGCTCATCAAACACAAGCTATATGAAACACAAGTGATTATTTTTATGGATCTAGTTGATCAATTAAATGATCTCATTATTAGATCATATACATTAGGTTCCCAACGTTTTGAAACTAGAACCTGTGGTGTAAGATTACATTTTTCATATTCTTATTGTAATTATTATTGCCATAACATCACATCAATTTCTTGAGGGTAAAAGTGAAACATAACATTTTGCTAAGAAATCTGAAATGAATAATTAAAATAAACATTAAATTAAATTTAAAGAAACAAAATTGATGATAAGAATACATACTAATGCCATCTTCAACAAGGTAGTTAAATGTGTGGTGATCACATGAATATGTGAACTTGTTATTGTTGGTTGGTAATTTATGTAAACATTGAATAGCAATTGTGCTAAAATTTCCAGAATATGTTGTGTATTCTGCTAAGACTATTGTCCCTTTGGCTACAAAGCTATAGATCAATGATGGCCCTCCCATCTTTTACACTTAAGTGTGTAAAAAAAGAAATCTCAAATCACAAGAGATGTTTTTTTTATTGGGCTATTGTTCAACCACCCATAATGCTACATATTATTTTTAGCTTCCCCAATCGATCCATCTTTGAATTGGAATGTGTTTGCACATTCAATTTTCACAAGTGAACAACAATCAAGATCATCCCATCAATCCTAAACTACATTCCTAGTTAGGGTTTTCTTTGGGCTCTCAAATATTCAAAAAATGTAAAGGTATTCTTGGTGGATTTTATTTTTTGTTTGGTTTGATTCAAAGTTCTTTTTATCAATTTTCATAGGTAAATTATTTGATTTGGAAGGATGTGTCCCAAGAGATAAATGAGCATTTGAAATCAAAGCACAAATATTAAGGAGATATGTAGTGGTGAAAACAAAGATAAAAGGATTGACCAACATGCATCCCTTATTTTCCAATATAAAAGATTTGGTTGGTACACATCAAAGTTTTAATTAGCCAAGATCATCCCACATGGGTACATAGCGGTAACACATATATTACTTGTGGATCCTTATCAAGAGCCACCTTGATTGATGAGAGGCTCATGAAATTTTTTGGGTGATGTACAAATCCAATTTACATAAAGTTGCATTTGATCAAATTTTTGGAAAATAATTCACCAAGTTTTCATTCAAATATTCAAGTCATTTAATAAAAGATCACAAACTTATTTACACAATTTGTAACTTTCTTCAATAGTGTAGTGAATACAAAACCTATTTAGTTGATCTATTCTTAGAAATGAGAATGGTTAGTTTTTAGAATTTGTGTTAACAAAATAATATGAATATGAAAATTACTTCATATAACGTTTGAATATTTATAGGCATGGTTTTAATCATGTTTTTCATGAATGGTCCCCAATATAATGTTCCCAGTCTAATGGATTGCATTATGATTGTTCAATAAGCCATTTAAAAAATATTAGTATCTATTTATTCCCAATGAAAATCATAAATGAAAGTAAATAATATGCTTATCAAATATATTTTTAAATTTGAAATATAAAATTTCTTTAGTTCAAAAATGTTGTGGTGGTTGGTTGGGCCTTGCAAGTAGGTTGTTGGTTCATCTCACCATTATGTTATGCTAGATAAAAGTTTAGCATAACCAACTCAATTATACAAGTAATTGAAGTCCATGTGGTTATATATTTTGGGTAAAAAATAATGGAAATATTGTATTAAGATTGTAATCAAATGACCATAAATAATGGAAATATAAAGATTGGGACAATTGTGAACAAAACATTTGGATCATGTTAAGGTCATAAGGAAATTGGTTGAGTGTAAGTGCAAAACATGGAGTGGACCAAGGAAAATGCAATATTCCCCAAACAAAATGAAAGTGTTTTGGATTCAAGGGGAGGCATTTTCATGATTTCACTTTGGAAATTGGGTCTTTGTAAGTGTTTCTATTGTTCAAATTGATGCACCCCTAGATTTGTCAATTGGTATTGGTGATAAAAACACCTTGATTTTAGTTTTGGCAAAGTTTCTAGTTTTTCACAAATGAAAAAATGAGGTGAAAGCTTTGGAATAAGACTAAGACAAGTTGAACTTTAGGTCACCTTTAGTATACTTTGTAGCTCATCATGGGTATTATGTCCAATTATGTCCCAATGGCATTTTCTCAATATAATTAAACTTTATCTCAAAAATTGAGACACGTTATTGTTTTGCAATTGCATAGAAGCTAATAACTTTCAATAAACTATTTTTTAAAGCATTCAAATACAACATCTTGTAGTCTTTGAAAATAGATCTTCATCATTGTACCAAGCTATTAAATTTAGCATGATTTGATCCCCTAAAAATTTCTAGGTTTAAATGGTCAAAAGTCACCAAGTGACCATTTTGTTTGAACCTTTTAATAATTTTGAACAAATTTATTTTCTTTTTTAGAATGTTGAGTTCAATATGTTATCTAGTTTTCATGTTAACCCTTCTAATGATCCAAAAATCCTTTCTTTTTTACATGTTTTAATCAATTATATGTTTTGATGTTTAAACTTCAACATCAAGAATTAGTAATCCCAATTGCAATGCCTTCAAGTGAGAATGCCATTTGGGATCTTGGGAAAGACTATTTCTTGACTATTTCCAACATTCCACTCTTTCTTGGAGTGTGTTTAACTTCCATTGCTTCATGACATGAATTAAGGTTTACTTCCAACTAGACTCATCTTGTTTTGTTCAAACCTTGGTTGCAAGCTCAAACTAGGGTCACAACAAAAAGTAAGGTCTGAAAGATCAAATTTTGTCAAAATTGAACATGACCTTGAATCTATTAAGAAAATATTCATTCAAGTCCATTATAAGAATTGGCCTTGCATTTAAATTGAACAAGCTTTTTCATGAAGGTTATGAGGTTTTAATAGTTTGGACAAATCTTGTTAAAAGAAAGTGTTACACACTTAAAATTCAATTTGGAAGGGCTAATGAGGTTTAGAAAAAAAAGTTTGATTTTGAATTGGAAAACTTATGATGAAAGTTACAAGATAGTGTGTTCACATGTTCAGTTTGGTGAGATATCCCAATTTATTATGAAAATTTAGACTTTAAAGCCTTATGAAACACCTCGGTGTTTTGATTTTGTGAATGGAACTTTGGAGTCCCATGAATCTGTAGTCCCCATGGAGTGTTCTTGAGTATACCATAAAAACAAGTAGTTTGCTTCATTCATGCTTTGGGCCATAGTGAAATCTATGTGGTTTTGGGCAAAAATATCCTTGGGTGGTATAGTAAAAACATTACACTTTCATTTTATTGGACCCATTGAACTTTGTAAAAAATAAGAAACATTTAAATAAATATTTTCACTAGACTTTTGTTGTGAGTACATTTATTAGGTTATATAGGCTTTGAAACATTGATAATATAAAAATTATTTTCTATTTTGATGTTCCTAATCATTGCATTAAAAAAATAATTCAAGAATTTGTAATGATGGTTTTGTTCCTTGAACTTTTTGATTAGGAACACAAATTTGAAACATGTTTTGGTTATTTTCCTATGAATGTTTTTTCTAAGGTACCTTTTACATTATTAGGTTTGATTATTTTTCAATGTAAAAACTTAAATAGGTATAATTTAGTTATTAATTTTCTAAGTTCAAGAGCACAAATATTGAAGGGGGCATAATAAAAAATTATATCAATTTTCACCAATAAAAACTTAAAGTCATATACTTGTGCATGCAATGGATATAAATGAGAGGAGATGGTGAAAGCACACTACAATGGCCAACTTTCGAGCACTTTCATGGCCATTTTTATAGTATACACCTCCCCAAATGTGATTCACTTAATTTTAGGTCTATTTTGGGTGTTTAGGGATTATAATTTGGAATTTCATAAAGTTAATTCTATCTAATATTATTTTAAGAATATAAATAGATATAATAATTTAAATTAAAGGAACCATGGGTGTTTATACATATACACAAATTATAACATATTTGATTTTCATTTCAAATTGCATTATAGTGTAATTTCATTAGTAATTCAAATTCTAAAATTCTGAAAATAAAACCTTTTCAAAATATTTTCACCTTCCATTTGAAAGTGTTGTTTTTTCAAATTGTCCATTTACAACATACTTATGGTTAGGACGCCAAAAAAACCCATATATGATACAAAAATGATCAAATTTTTTAAATGTTTCATGAACATGCTTCAAATGATGTGAAATTGCATGTGAAATGGCATACTAAAAATTTCATAAATTTGGAGTATGTTTGTATTTTTTAGGTACATAGTGACATGTTTTTTTTTACAAATATACTTCAACACACTAGAATATAAAGAGAAAAAAATTAACTTTTTTTGTTCTCTTCATCACAAACTTCCCATCTTGCAATTTGATGAAGTCTTCTCAAATGGTTGAAAATATTTCATCATACTTATACATGCATTATACATATTTTAAATGCATGATATTTGTGTGCAAAAAACATAAACCCATGAAATAATAAATTTCATGCAAAGATTTTGTTAGTTTTCAAACATGGCAGTTTTCACAAATGTGATAATAGTTGATTTTCATATCCAATTTTCATAATCTGGATCTCAAATTTATATTCATTTATAAAAAAATAGAATTGTGTAAAATGAAGAAAATGCTACACAATGTTTTTTATAATTAATTATATTTCCAAAATCTCATCCCTTTCAAATTCTTCTAACTTTTTTTCTAACTTTGCATTAGTTTCATTAACTCGTTAAATTAAAAAAAGGTTGACAACCAATCCTAAGGTCATTGGGTCAATTTTTGTTCACAAAAGTTAATTTATCTAAATTATTCGATTACAAACATTTCTTAAAATTAGTAAGTATCCTTGCTAAAGAAAAAATCCTTTTAATCTCAATTTGTGAATTAATAATGTTTAAGATCTAATGGGAACGAATCCAACTTTAGGAAACATAAATTCATGATTTTCCCACCATTGAAAAATATATTTGATATCTTTTGCATCCATTTGAAACCTCCTAAAATTTAAAAGTTCCATGCTAACAAGTTCCTTTGATTGTTGGATCATTTGTGCTTGTTGTCATTTCAAAAATGTCCAAACTATAATTTTCATCAATAGCTTAGTCAACAATGGCATTTTCAAACAAAGGGTGCAAAGGATGATAACATTTTAACAACATAGGATACAAGGTTTTTTTTATCATACTCTTCAACAATGGCATTGCCTTGTTCAAGGCCAATAAATAAGGACACTAAATGTTAATTTTTGAACCTAGGATCCAACATCCAAGACAACGCGTTATGAGCCTTATTTTCTTCTTTTAAAAAAAAGTAAAAACAAAAATCTAAAACACCACAAACCTTATTTTTGATGTTAGAGGCAAAAAAACCTAACTCAAAAACAACAATGGATTCCTTTTCCATAAGATTATTTTTAAAATTAAAATTTCAGTTTCTTCTCTCAATTTTATACAAGTAAAAATGGTAGAATTTAAAGCATCACTTAACAACCAATGGTCTCTCAATTGATTAAAAACACAACTAAACACAAATAGGGGAAAGGACATCAACAATAATTTTAAAAGAAATGTGCCAGGTCAATGGAAAAAGCATTCCTACTTGTATATGCTAAAATTCTTATATTTTTCCTATTTTTGTATTTTAACATGTCAAGTCATTGAACTTATAAAATTTTATAACAACAACACTACTATAAAAAAATTAAAATCAAGTTTATCAAAATGATCAAAAATCCATATATGATTTAGAATTGTATTTGTAATCAACTCAAAATAGAATTCAAACTAGTTTAGAATTCAAAATAGAAATTGAAACAAGTAAAAAATCATCAAAAGTAATTTTTTCCATAAAGTAGCATCTCCTAATTTTAGCATTAACTTTTTAAAAAAATTAAAACTTACAATGATCCAAAATTAGAACTCTTCAATGGGTGCAATCACAATCAAACAAACCAAAAAGCATGTTAGACAATTGCCAAAATTCTTTGAAAACTATAATTTTGTTAGATATGTTTTTGTGGCGCCACTTTAATCCCATGGTAATCATGGGAAGTTGGGCTAAATGATTAATATGAATGTTGATGAATTCAAAATAAAAATTGAAAAAAAAATTCTTTTGGGTTTTGGTTTTAATGAAGAACCTTTGAACTTGAACAATAGTTGCATCAAAAGTAATCAATTTTGTAAATTATTAAGTTAAAGACTCTCATAATAATGAAATTTTGATGAAAAAAAAATAGAGATTATTTAATTGATTACCCACTCTCAAAAAACACTCATAATTTGAAATTTGTGGAATTTGAAATTCTTGAAAATTAAAAATCTATTGAACAGAATTTTAAGATTTTAAAAGTCTTTTACCACATGTCAATGGGGTGTACTATACATGACATCCAAAGCAAAGTTGTATTTTATGATACAAGAAAAAAATAACATAAATAAAAAGTATATTTTCATGCAATTTCAAATTAGGATATTTTTTAAAACAAAACACAGAATTTGATAAAATCTGTACACTTTTAGAAAATTCTTAGTTATCCATCAAAAGGTTATACAAAAAATGTGATGTATTGAAGAAATTATAATAAAATATTGCAAAAGGTTTCATCCAAAAAATTCTTTCTATGAGAAAGTGAAAATGACCAAAAAAAGGACTATAATCCTTAAGTCCTTTGTCATTGTTGGCTCATTTGATTGTGATTGCACCCCAATAGTACATTCCTAGTTTTCCCACCATAAAACCAATTCAAAATTTCCTTTTTTTGTTGTCATTAGTCCAAGGGTGCCGACAGGGTAAAGTAAACAAAAAAATTATTTTGCTTCACTACAATTCTATGGTATTCAACAAACTCAATTGTAATGTAGGTTCTAATGAAATCATTTCAAGGATATAATTAAGTAGATGTTTAATAGACTTACATGGCTTGCATATCCTATTAAAAAATAAACATATTGATGGTTATTCATTCTACTTTCATTCTATTAAATGAAACACTAGTTTTTGTCCAATTTCAAAAAATTGCTTGCAACTAGTTCCATACAACATGAAACTCCCAAAAACATTATATGGAGGCATAGATATTTATATGGGGCACCATTATGGAGCATCAAATCATGGCTGGAATGTTTGCAAATTGGAGGAAAATCCATTTGAAATGCATAATCACAACTTTTATTCAAACGTACTTTCAACCTACTTTTTAAAGTCCAAATTTTGAAAATAAATATGTTTTAGAAACAAGAAAACAAGTGCAATTAGTTGTTGTAGTTGGTTTTTAGGAAAAATAAAATAAAATTGCACCAATATGTTTGAAATCCATAAGAAAAAATTGTGTTCTAGTAGGATACCAAATAGAAAAGTAACCCAACAACAAATGGGAACCATTGATTTAAATTTGTAAATATTGTGATCAAATGGCCAATAGTAGGGTACATCCTTAATTTGAATTGAAAGACCTTATTAACAATATTTCCCCATTGGTTAGAATTTTGAACATTTATTCATTAGACTACCTAGGCTTCCTAGAAGCATCTATTACCTAGACCTCTTGCCCTCCAATTGACTTGCCATCTTTGTTGGGCACACATCATCTGTGATGCGTCTTTCCCACGCATCAACATTCTTTGAGCAACCACTCTTGATCACAACCTTGTGCATTGACATTCCTTAAACATGCGTTCGCCAAATTCACAAGATGTTGGTAACAATTGTTGGAAAATATTCAAAACTTGTGAAGGTGACATCATGGAACGATATTTAGGTGGTTGCCAAATACGTGAAGGTTTGGTGAATATATGCAAATTTTTGATCGATTAAGTGCCAAATTGTTGAACAAACTTAACCATATGCAACTTCAAGAGGAAAAGCTTAGAAATGTCGAAGTGTTGTTTATTCAATTTAAAAGAGGGCAACATTATGGCAAAGGAGGCCATACTCAAAGAGGCTTGTAGATTCAAGGCCATCTTTGAAAGTGTAATATTTTACATGTTTCAATATGTGGAAAACAAATTCACAAATTAAGTATTACTTCTTTTTGTTACAATACTTCATGTCTTGCCATGGTTTTACATACCTTAGAACCTTGTTCATCATTAGTTTGCCTAGAAGGTGATCAATTTTTATGGTTTTGGTAAATTAATCATGTTTACTTGTTAGGTTTTCCTTTAAACATGTAAAGAAAATAAAGGAGTGGTGCAATGTTTTTCAACATTGAACTAGTTCTTGATGACCTAAGATGGTAGAATAAAAACCTAAAGAAAATTACTTAGCAAACTTGTACCATTAGGGATTTCCATTTGCAAATGAAATACACATATGTGAATAGTTGTGAATCAGCAACATGCAGATGAATTAATATCCAAATCTCTTAAATGCTTTACTAATATGGAATGTAAGTATCATTATCTTTGTGTTGTTGCATTACATGTCAAAGTTCGGACTTATGGGTGCAACAATAAAACCTATATTTACTTGAATCTTTTGCAAAAATCCATTAGTGTAAGATATATTTGAACTTTTTGGTCCATGCAAATGTTGGGGTGCTATTGTGACTACATAAATGGGAAACTCAAGGAACAAGCATATGATCACCACTCAGACGGAGGCAAGAAGGTTGGAGAAAACAATAGCATGGGAGGTTGAGCTAAAAAGGAAAGCAAAAAGGTTATACCCTATACACATTTTAATTTTGGTGAAATCATTTAGATGAAACTGAAGCTTCAAGTATGCCACAATGTGTTTTCATATATTATCTCACAATGCATGAAGATAGTTTGAATCATTGTTATAAGGAATACATATGCACCTACTACTAACAAATACCTTATCTTTGAATTGTCATTTTTTAATGACGTTAAGAACTACAAAAAGCCATATCTTTTGCATCTACAATCCAAATCTAGCAATCTAAAGGGCAGTAAGTGCACAGTGATCTCTTCTACAATCCATTTTTGGACCCCAAAGGCAACCAAAGTCTGGTTTGATTAGATGGTTTGTATGACTTTTTAAATGTATTATGATCGGCTTTTCTACCTATAGCCACCTTACATATAAAAGGTTATGAGTTTAGTCTTTAATTGGCTATTTTAGGCTATTTATCATAGGCTAAAATTCAACCTTTGCTTATGTAGAATGTGATATGAAAAATTTAATGACGTTTAATTTAAGAGCCATAAGATGAGAAAATTAATTTCAAGAATTACTAGATAAAATCTTAGTTTGTATCAATTGAACAAGAAATTTTCAAGAAGTAAACAATAATTTTTTTCAAAATGAAGTAATAATTTTATGGGTTGAAGATACATGGAGACATTCTTAATTGGTAAAAGGTTTTTTATTTTGCTAAACCAACTTTAAGAGGAATTGGGAAAATTGTTGATTACTATTTTTTTGGGGAAGAAATACTTTTGCATTACAATATAATGATAAAAACATTTATAAGTGTCATTTAAGCAACTTCTTGCTGAAGATTTATCATTGCAAGCTGCTCTTTATCATTAGAATAATTAAAACAATGAATTGTTAAGACATTGTAAAAACATTTCCGTTTTATAATTAAGCTAACTCATAAATCTTCTTTTCAAAGGTGAAAATCAAGCATGACTTATACATAGGTTTTATGGCCAACTTCTATGTTGGTATTGGAAAGGAGAATCAAGCTTGTTTCTAGTTACAAGTGATAAACTTGATACCATTTTCCCTTAGCATGAATATTACCCATTGTTGTACACAACTTCAAAAGAGGAATTAATCACTTATTACACCGTAAATTATTTTGTCTTTCAAACATAATAACACAGTACCTTGGTGGCTTCAACACACATCACATTATTTCTAAAAAATGCTAAAATTTTCAAATATTATCTGTTTGAAAGAACAAATTCTTGTGAAGAAAAATGAAGAATCTTTTCAGGGAATATTAATTTTTGGAAATGGAATATACAATTGGGCATAAAACCTATGCATGAATGGATATCTAGTTGGTGACATGAATCTTGTTGCCATGTCAAAAAAATATGATGCGGCAATTTTTCCATTGGCCTAGTCATGTTTTGTATGAATCCATGGCCTCATGTGACAAAGTGTTGTCCATTAATAAGAAATTAACCAGGGTAGAGGTGAACCCACAAAATAAAATTCAAATATCATGTAAGGAATTCAAATATGATTTGATATTGAATCTACTACACATAGAAAGAAAATTAAAAAACATAAATTAAATATTCCACATCCAACAAACCAATAGACTATATATCGAGATCAACAATGCTATAACATATATGTACGGTATATGTCCACAAATGTAAGATGTGATTGTGTAAAATAACTTAATGCTTTTGCGATTAGAAAAAATAATTTTGATGATATCATATATCATGTAATAGCAAAATATTATAGCAATGCACACGGCATTATCTCAAACTTTACACCATATTTTTGTTTTATGTAAAACGTTATGTTTAATTGCAAATATACAGTGAAAAGGAATTCAGTGAGGTCATTTATCCTACTCCACTGTCTGGGTTCCTTCTCCTTCTTAGAATTGCAACAAGTTGGCTAGTGTGACATATTTTAGAGATTTGTCTGATTCCTAACCATTGTTTTTTTGGTGCAAAATTTTGCACTGCCATGACCCAAAAAAACATTCAGTGAGATGGACACAAAGTATTTTTTGGGCAGAAATATGCCAAAGTTGCCATATTTTGAGGGAAAAAAAAGAGTCTTAAGTTGCCATATTGGTTACTCTAATTTGGCTCATTCCTCTTGTCAAATGATCAAGAGTCCACCTACTTCACAAAATCGAAAAGAAAAGAAAGAAAAAAAAACCCCTACTTCAACCACTTAAATAATGCAACACAATATGCAGTTGTTGAGCCCCTTTACAGGTCTAAACAGACAGAAAAACAAGGAGCTCATAGTAAAATGACCAGTGTGGTTAGCTGGTTATTGTTTTTTTTTCATAAATAGCCAAGTAGGTTATTTTATATTTTATATTTTTGGATCACAGGATATCAATATAATTGATTAAAAAATTTGACCCACCAATTATCAAATTATTCAGTTATTTTTGGGTAATAACTGCAGGTTATGCATACAGGTCAGTTGTCAAATACCCTTGAGAACCATTGCTTATATTGCCTAGGAAGAGTAGGTTGTAGGGGTTTTTTATTTTATTTTATTTATTTTTCTGTTTTTTTGTATCATAAACAGGTTGAGGTTTTAGGATTGATAGTTTACATGGATGACATTTCAATCATCTGCATAGGTCATTAAAATTTGAAAAATTCAATACACAACCCATAAAGTTCTTGTTGATGCTTCAAAGATAACATAATTGGGTATGTTATTTATCATTTTTCAAAAGAAATTCAATAGCATCTAGTAGGTTCTTAATAATCAGGTTCATAACTGAGTTTTTTTTCTCAACAAATGGTCAACACTAGTAGTGAGTATGCTCTTTATGGCAAGTGCAAACTTGAAACTAAAAACTTCCGTACTTGATATTGAAAATGCTCATTTATCATATGCAAACATAATATTTCAGATGTCATCACCCATTAGAATTATTTGCAGAGAAAGTAAAACTTAGGAATAAAACTTTGGTTTCATTGAAATTAAGGATATACTCAAAATGCACGATGGGATTGTGCAATAGGAAAATAACAAAGGAAAAAATTCAATTTTTTTCCAAAACCAAGGATGATTTGAGTTCTTATTTCTTACATTTATCTAGAGGTCTATTTAGGTTACCGGATGTGGCTTGCTTATGGATTATACAAAGCCTACCTGATGGGTAAACTAGGGATTTCCTTCTGTTAGGGAATAGGTAAGGGATTATTTAGAAAGTTGCCTAGGGCTAATGCATAGTGCAAGAGATGCCTACATAGGCCTATGTAGGAGGTATCTAAGATAGGGGATATCAAAAATTTAATCTCTAATCTATGTGATGGTAACCTAGGTAGATTGTAGTGTAGTTAGAATAGCAATTTGTGTGACTACTTAAGGGTATTCATCCTTATTTTGGAGAGTGATCTTTGCTTTGGTGGATTTTATAGATAGCTTTTAAGAAAGGGAGGATGAGTGGGCAGGATGAGGCTCAAACTGAGGCCTAAAGTGAGGATTACTTTTATGGAGAACTTTATTATGAGTGGGTAGGATGAGGCTCAAACTAAGGTTTAAAGTGAGGATTATTTTATCGATAATTTTGAGTAAATTAAGAGCCAAAAGTTTATGACCAAATCCTACACCATTGCTTAGTCTCCTGTCTATGGGCAAAGCCAATAAATTGAGATCTCAATTTGCCTCCGTCTCAATCATAATCAAGATATTAGTTAACAAATTGGAATAGGCAGCTGTGCTATGATGTTGCTCAAGTGGCAATCATCCATAAGGACATTTAGTCAAATTTGGTGATAAAACATGAGAGTAGAAAAATCTTAAACAACTTTCAGGTTGTAGTCAGTTGTGGTGATTTTTGGCAATTTTTTTAAAAAATAGTTATGGGTATTTTTTTTAATGAAAAGAATTCGTGACAAAATATTCTTTAAAGAAGACGTTTTCACAAAACAGTGAAGGTTTGCCACAAAATAAATCACTGAAGCAGCCCATATACCCTCCATGCATTCCCCCATCCATGCCCCACCCATCACCATCCTACCCTATCTAGCCCCCTTACGTCCCATGGCATCTTGCTTTAGAGCTTTCCCCATGTCCTCATCGCCGTCGTATAATTATGGACTAACCACTTGTCAAGCCCATTAATAAAGTAAAGTAAAGAGTTAGACTTTAAAGTAGGTAGGAATTAAGTTGAAGCGAGACAACTATGTGTGAAATGTTTTAGTGAATGGGCACCCCATTTCATGTTTTGGTTAGGGTTTAGTTTCAAGCTTTAGAAGGGAGCTTGAAGCATTCTTGCATCTTTTCTTGCAAAGTGCGCATGAGGTGGATTCTTTGAAGCACTTTGGCCTATTTTCTTGTAAAGTGTGCATGAAGTTGTAATCAACGTTGTTGCAACAAATTGGAGCTTGTTTTAAGGTTTAACTTGCATTGTTTCATTGTTGCTGTAAGGTTTGTGCTATTAGATGTGTTGGGTACTTGTTATCTAGAAGCATTGTCGAATCCAATTTTTCTATACTTGTGATAGAAAATAGGGAACATGGAGAATGAACATCATGCAAAAAAGTTGGATGTCATGATAGAAAATGCGAAAATAGATAAAACAATGTTTGTGGAGACATACACTTGTGAGGAATGGCTAAAATTGCTTTAGGAATGGCACAGTCATAGTTGAAAGGATAGGAAGGAATTTATTTTTGTTTATTGTAAATGAAAAAAGAACTTGAAAATGAAGATCAATGCGCACCAAAAGAAAAGGTGCAAAAAAGCGATGGATTTTGAAGGGAATTCTTTCACCTTAAAGTTATACCCACCATTACAAAATGCAACAAACTGTTTGTATCTTGCAAAGGGTGGGAACGTTTTGGAATATTGAGCAAAAGCAAATGCATTACCTAAGATAAGGCATAGTTGTCCCTCTTCAACATTGGCTTTGTAGGTAGGAAAGATTTTGCAACACAAGCGGAAGAAAAAGAAAACACCACCCTTGGAGAGTTTGGACTGTGATGTAGCACCAAAAAAGGAAATTGTGATGAATTGTAAGAAACAATTCATAAAACTTGCAAGCCAAACCACATTGAAAGAACTTTCTAGGACAACTTTGAATTTATAGCGCAAACCTTCGCTTGAAGTTACAAACACAGAACATTTGTTACATAATGGTGAATATCACACCTTATCTATGTTTTAAAAGTTTACACAAGTTTCAACATGTTTCTTGTTCACTCCCATGTTGTGGTGGCTACGTGTCGATAGGTTTCGAAATCATTCCAAGAATACCATGTTTCGAGTCAAGCAAAGCAAGTGTCATCATTGTCAGTTAATGTTGTCATGCATTCATATTTCGCTTCCATGTTTCGATAGTTGTGTAAATAGGAAATTATCTTGATCTATGTTTTTGTGGTTGATGATTGCCATGTTTTGGTGTTAATTTATGTTTCAATCCACAATGTATGTTACCTTGTCAAATTAGTGCATTAAGATGTTGGTTTCAACAATGAGCAATTTGAAACATATAGAAGGTTTGACAAAAGTATTTTCCAGTGACAAATCTTCCTACCAACCCACCAAACTTACATACCCCAACATCATTTTCCAAGAAGCCAAAAGCACATGTTGGGATAAGAAGAAACAATTAGAATTTGAGCGAATGTTTTGCGAGAATGTTGTTTGGTGAGAGGCTAATGATGTGTTTCAAGAACTATCCAAAACAAAACCACTTTTTCTTGGGAACATAGTAGAAATGCTAGGGATTTGGCATCTTTTCCAGTGTAATCTTGTTAATTGGGATTGGAGGGTGCAAAACAAACATGAATTTGCAAAAAATTTGGGTGCCTTTGTGCATGATTTGAACTTCAACATTATTGTCTACTATGCATATAGCAAGTTCATGTATGTTTTGTAACAAATAGGTGCATTCTTTTCTATGTTTTAGTTCCATTCATGTTTCAAATTTGCCATATGTTTCGGGTACATGTTTTGTTATGAATTGTTGGGTACATATTGATGTCAATATTTTGTTTTCTTTTCTTCAATTATGATCAGGCCTGTTTAGTCTAGGCGGGCGCCTATATTACCTAAATTAGCTTGATTTAGTCGCATCAAAAGACTTTAATTTAGGCGGTGTGTTAATATAAGCTTTATTAAGCGTTTAGAGTGCCGATCAAGGTGATCGCTGATCATGATGCAGATGGGCAGGGCATTATTATATGTAAGTAATAAGAGTTGATAGTAGAGAGTGGCAGCACAAAGCGGGTGGTGGGTACCTATTTGCAGTAAATTTTTACATTTTTTCAAACCAAGGATATAATCAGCTCCATGATTTCATGTTTTTCTAGTTACAGCCTCCGAAAAGACGCCCATTGACATCACTAGCACGGAATTTCACGACACCCATCGCCTTAAAACTGCCACTTCTCCAGTGAATCAACTATAGTTCAATAGCGTCAAGTTGAAATCCCAGCTGCTTTTTTGATCACCAGTGTTGCAATCTGTTGTGAATCCTCATCTAAATCTCTAGAAGACACTATAACCGCCTGCAGGCACCAAGTCAACTGTCTAGCTCTCAGTGGCAATCTTGAAGGTCGATTATCAAGAGGAAAACTCTCAAGAATTTCACAGGCTGCAATTGTAGGTTTTTCTTACAATTGTAGACAGCTCCTAGTTTTGCCAAAATATTGGACCAAAAATAAGATCAGGAACCAGTTACCAGACCAAGAATTGGATCCGGAACAAGCCTAGTGTTAGTTTTCAGCCAAGTCTGGGTCTGCGTCTGGATCTAGGACTAAGAACCCGACCTAGAAATCTGCATGGACCCAATTGCTCAATGAATGCAAATCAAGGCTCGAACTACTCAATGAACATCCACTGCTTGGCCTGCAGCACGCCCTCCAACCCGAAGTCCGACAAGCTCTTGCGAAATGCATCCTTCTCCCAACGCAAAATCGAGAAATCAGATTCAATCGTGGTGGTCCTAGGAAATAGGGTCACAATCACACCACAAAACTCCATCAGGTTAGGGAATTGGCAACCAAGTAGACTCCACCCATCCTTGAAGGCTGATTAACTAGACAACGCATTGATGCTCTGCTTGAGGATTTGCTCAGTCCGGTAAGCATGGAGCAGTTGCTTGTGCTCGTCGGCGATAGTGTCGATATGCTCACATGAATAACGCTGCTCCAATCGGTAGCTGTAACAGTGCATCTTGCGAATAAACTCAGCAGCGGATAGTTTGATGAGCTCGTGTGATAACACTGGTGGGAACGACGATGGATCGGCCAGCGGGTTGTTGTTTTCATCGCGATAGGTAGACAGCTCAGAGATACGATTGCAGGCAGTGACATAAACAGAAGCGATGTCGTTGAAGAGCTCGTTTCATTGGCCTTCATTGGCTTCGTCAACAATAGAATCAACCCAAGAAGCTAGGCCGCTGATGAACTCATGGACAGAAGACAATGGAACTGCATAGCAACCGCTGATGACGTGACTCGATGCGTTGAGATTTGCAATCGCTTTAGCAGTGAGTGGCCCAGTGACACCAACATCGTCCATGAGAGAGGCGACGAGACCAACCAGGGTAGCTTGCTGTTGATCCAACAGCGTTGTCAATCCCTAAATCGTGCGAAACGTGATTGCTGTCCTGGAGGTAAAGTGATGCATGGCAAGGAGAGACACCCACCATAGGCGAGGTGGACCGGAAGGTGGCTGCTTAGACTCGACATGCGCAAGCAACTGTGGCCGATGAATCTTGAACCACTTAATGACCTTCTCTGTGGATAGCCAGCGATTGACTACACAAGGGCACGTTGTCTTCATATTTGCAATTAGATTCAATTGTCGTGTCAAGTGGGTGATAAATCCGGTCATGAGAGTAAAAAAACATTCCTTCACGATGGTGTCCATGATGTGTTCCATAACGAGATCTAATTGATGCGCTCCACACCAAACTCGAGTAAGAGGGCACTCATTGTGCATCGCGTTGCTGAGGCGAATGACAACACCAGAAACACATCAAAAGACACACCAAGTAGATGAACCTTCCAACCGGGGCGAAGAACGTCCAAGAAAGATACAACCATTTGGAACATGACTTCGCCAGTGTGCCAATTGAACATTGGAAGCGCAACAGCATGCAGGTTAACAATGTTATAGAAGGCTGGCATGAAGATTCGAAAGTGCACATTGAGATACAATGTGCTTTGATGAGTTGCAAAATCCAACACAATTGAAAATGCCCATGCACGGCTCAGATGGCGAGCAACGCGTTGTAGGTTGACAGCACACACAACTCTGATGTAGTTGGCGACATCATGGCGAGAGCAAGCACGCAGAACAGGGTTGTGCAGCACATCGTACGTGCAGTTCAATATGTTGGACGCTAACCGAAAAGATGCGCCGCATGACACGTATCAGACAGATAACTGGAATATAGTAGTCTTCGACTTTGGGATAATGACCGAGTAAGAATAACTTGCATTGCCCTCCTCCTCCTCCTCCTAATCCACACGCTGAAATATTGATAGCGCTCGCTCTTTTGCCAATGTTGCCTTTTGAATACATCGGCGAAGTACAGCATCGCGCTCAGCGTCATTGCCGAATGCAGGATCATTCTCCTCCGCATCACTGTCCGCATCACTATCCGCATCGCTATCGACAATGTTAGCAGGGTCAAACATCATGCCGTGTATGATCACGTCCACGATGTCTTTCTCGATGTCGAATACGATTTGACGCTCAGCGCCAAGATATGAAGACAGGAAGTGTGCCTTAATAGAATTTCTGAATGCGATCGGAACATCGTCAAAGAATGCTTAGCGATCAACAATTGAATCGAGCCGCTTGTACTCGGCCCATTTTATTGGGTGCTGGCCGTTAACATGACTTTCAATGTTGTCGTAGCGGAAGGGGCGCATCCATCCCTGAACAATAGTCGAAGCCTGGCGCTTCGCGCTAACCTTCTCCTCGCGGCCAAAAGCAATACAAAAACAACATTGTAATCCAGTGACCTGCGGCCCACCATTCACCGCTCTGGTGGACACCCTCAAACCCAAGCGGACATCATTGTCCTTCACATACTCAGAAGCATGATTAGAACCCATGAATGCGTAGAATGGAGTAGAATGACATAGAACAACAAGCAATGGCGCTTATACGATGTAGAACAGCAAGGAATGGCGCTTATAAGACCACCCTCAACACACGCTCCCCCAAACACGTAACTCATTAATTTAGGCGCGCCGACGATGGGTCATTTAGGTAATTTAGGTGGCGCCGCCTCCGATCGCCTAGACTGGACAGGCCTGATTATGATAGATGGTCAAATTTTGATAACCATGGTTTGTTCATGTTTCTAAAACCCAAAACATGGTCCCTCCATTTCATTAAATGAAATTTAAATATGAAGCTAAACCTTGAATCCAATTGCATGGTTTCTAATGATGATGCATATGGTTTTATTGCATGTTATGTTCCTTTGTTGAAAGCATTGACTAAGAAGTCACCCTAGGTTATGTTTGTGAACTTACATGTTTTCACATGTTTGGTGTAATTTGAACTAAAGTTGCGGAAGAGGTTAGTGATGCAATCTTTCAAATAATGGAACTTTTTGAAGCAAATGAAGCACAAGGGTTGGCCAAGTCATTCCACGAGTAATTGGACTATCAGAAACATCTCCAATGATTTACTTAAGCAAAGAATGAACACAAGGAGCATCTTTGATAACAAAGGTTGGCTTTTGTTATTAAACAACTAAATGAGTTCGATATAATTAATGCATCGAAAATTGAGGATATAAAATGGGATTGGAATCCCTTATGATATATTATCACTAATGATGAAACCTTTCTTACAAGTGATAGGCCTGAACTTCCTTGGTCACATACTTTTGAAGCGGTAGACTTTATCTCTAATAATTTGTTACATCACCACATGCCTTGTAGAAGTGTTCTTTGGGAAGTTATGTTAATGAAGGTATTTTTTAAACTATTGTTTGATAAGGATCTTAGTTGTGCCTATCCATTTCAAGGAAACAATCGGGATTCCATTAACAAGTTTAACAAATGAATTATATTGTCATGGTTGGTGCAAAGTTATGGATATTTTGAAACGAGATGGGCACCTCCTATTTGGCGATATAGAAATTAGATAACTTATTTGAAATGTCATTTTTTATGCTTCAGTCCAAATCAGGGTCATAGAAGACATGGTGTGTGAAGATGTTGTGATCTTTTAAGACATTTGGGAGGTAACAAATCAAAAACAAGGTTAATGTTCACTTTGAATAATCAAAAGATATTTCAATCATTGAAAGGACATAAACATGGGTTGGGTAAATGTTCATTGGGGTATGCCTCCAAATACATATGTTACACACATTCTCCAATGAGTGGCATTGCTCACTCTTGAGAAAGCTGTAAGGGTGTAGTCACAATAACATGTACCATAACAAATATACCACTTGCTTGGTTTTTTCATGTTTTAAAGTCGTAATTTAATTTGATGTTGAAATTATAAGATTTTTTTTAATAGTTGTATTTTTAATATATCATGGGAACATGCAAATTAATTTGAAATTAATTTAGTGAATCAAAAATTAACAAAAGCATTGATCAAACATTGTAACATTTGTTTTTAAGTAATAAAAGGACTTGTAAATGGATTTCAATTTTTTTGAAAATGACATTTTTAGCCAAATTTCTAACATGAACTTTGATAAAATAGTATGACGAAATGTTTTTTAAAAAATTTAAGATTTTTTCAAAAAAAATTTCAAGAATATTCCAAAAATATTTTAAAAATATTTCCCCAAAATCAATCAAAAAGTAGGCGGGTGTGGCTTGTGTTATCCCATTTGCACTTATAAAAGTAATGTATGCATCCTTATTTCCAATTCAATTAACACTAAAAGGTGCATCGAACTTGTTAGCTTTACTAGACCCATCTAACTTCCCACAAGGACTTCGGGCAATCTAAGCATGCCATCCAAATACTAATCAAATTGATGGAATTAATTTGATGGAGGAAAGGTAGCAAGAAGACTAAGCCCAAAATCATGATGAAACCATTGAAACATTTCAAGGCAATTTAACCGAAATATTGGAGTTAGTGCAATGCCTTCAACAAGTGAACAATACTCTTAAGCAATAAGACCATGTTTCGGATGTACAAGATCATGTTCTAACCAAAGAACACCAAGTTTCAGACTTTACGGACCATGTTTCAAAGGTTAAACAACAACGTTCACAAGAAGATCCTTTTTTAGAGGAAAAGATCATGTTTTAGAAATACAAAACAAAATATTTGGATGGGAAATTGAAACATGATACAACTCATGTTTTGAAGATCAATTAGGAAAATGTATTGAAGGCAAAAGAAAAACATGATATAGACCATGTTTTAAAGGTGCACTAAGAACATCCTCATGAGAATTTAGATCTTATTTTACAATTGAAACATCTTCTTTCACAAACAAATCATGTTTTTAAGGTTGAGGTACCGTTGTTAACAATACAATATAATGTGGAATTTTTGAACTTGTAAAAATCCACTAATGTTTTGGAGATGAAGATGGATTTTCTAGACCCCAACCTTTGCTAGAACAAAGCTTTTAGTTCGAAGGTGATAGATTTGCATACAGAACTTTTGGTTGTACAACCCACCGAAGGTTGTTTACAAGATGCATAGGTTTCTGTTGAATTGATGTATGTTCTTAGAGATGTTGAAAAGGTTGTGAGTGTGGTGACATCTTTAACAAGTTGTTGGTCTATTTAGTGTGAGCCTTTTAGTTTCTACATTAGTACACATGTATAACAATGTTTCTTGGGTTAGGTTTCTTGCATCAAGTCTCATGAACGTTATAATGTATCTTTTTTCAAAATGTGTTTTTTTATGAAAGTAAGTTTTTACTACTTTTTTTATTTGCTTTTGGAACTAGGATGTTTCTAAGTTGTATTATTGTTATTTAATGTACATTTCATAATATGTCATGTTTTTTATGTTCTTCTCAATGTTTTCTAATGTTAATGCTGAAGTCCTTGTAAATGATGGGAACACTTCCATGATAAAAATTTATATTCTTTTTTCAATATTTGTTATGTTTCAGGTAGATCCCAATAGAAACATATGTAGGAAGGTACAAAAAAACCACCTTCCATTGTGCACATGTTTCATATATTTGTGTGTTGGACATGTTGCACCATTGTACATATTGTTACACTATAACTACCTTGAAGCTAAGAAAGTAAAAAGGATAATCGAAACTTGAACACAAAATTCAAGGAACCAAAGTTGTAGGAAAATACCCAAAACCTTTTGTTTAGAACGTGATTCCAAGATACCATATGAAATCAACAATTGTCGAAACATACTAAAGTTAGATCACACCACTTAATTTGTGAACTTTTCAAATACATATACGGAAAAACACCTTTTGAGAAACTTCATGAAACTAGTTTTAATTTCAAGAACCTAATTCTTGAAACATGAAAAGTTCCAATCATAAATATATGTTTGGCCACATTCAATATTTTGGAACACCAAGTAGATGATTGGCACTTGTAAAGCAGTTTGAGATAAAATGTTTGTTTCTATGTTTCTTGGATGATTTCAATCAATCTCTTTCAATATTGCATTTCCATATATATATTTTTGTGTGTCTACATGTGTTTCTTTGGGCTATTTGTAGTTTTTTTCCTCATCACTAATTGAAGGATTCAACATCGAAGCCTCAAACCAAGTTGGAACTTATCAATATTGGAGTGCACTATATAAGTATGTAGGCCAATTTCCCTCCAATATCAATGTACCTTAGTGGGGACTATTAATACATTCTACTACTTTTTACTTAAAGTTTGAATTTTGACAAAAGTTGTATGGTTCATGAGGCATAAAACATGCACAAGGAGATTTCACCAAAACATTGTCAATTGGTTTCGAAACATGGTATACATGTGGAAACATCCAAGATGCAAAAACACTTGGATGGAATGGAAATGGAAAGATGGAATCATACCTAGGAAGAACAAGGTGCCTTGGGGGAGCATTGTGATGTTATCAAACTTGATACTTGAAACTAGAGCTGAATCAAAGTACATTGTTTCTAGAACATGGATGCAAAAGTTGAATTATATTTTGTAACGTGCATAACCCATTCGAAAATTGGAACATAGGAAGGATGCTTGAAACCCGATGGTCATCTATTCCAAAGTGTCCCACTTTGAGCACTTGGATGTTTGAAGGTAACATTTAGGTAGGCATTGAATATTACCTAGAAACATCCAAGTGCCCTAGGGGTGGCATTGTAATGTCATTACACAAGATACTTAAAACTAGGCCTTTGAAATAAGGTACATTATTTAGGAACATGACAGATGCATATAATGGACATGACATACATAACATGTTGAACCCAATAGAAACATGCAAAACATGCTTTACTTTCTAATAACAATTGTTAATTCATTATTTATAATTTTAAAATAAATATTTTAAATATTTAATTTAAAATTATAGTCATTAAATTAGTTTTCAAATTAATTATGTTATATATAATTCAATCAGATTCTTAAAAAGTAATAAAATATTTTTAATATTTATAAATTATGTATTAATAACTTGTGAGTAACTAGATAGCTAGTTTGTTAAATATTAATAAGTTATTACTTATTTAAGTAATTGATAATGAATACTAAATATTTGTAGTGTATAATTCATAATTTAAATATATGTAAATTTCATCATTATTAATTAAATGATTATCTAATTATTTAGTACTTGAATTGTTTAAAAATCTAAAAACTAAGAAAGTAAGGCATGAAGAAAGTTTTGAAATTGCAGCTTAGTTTGTAAGGAAGTTGCAACTTCAAAACTTATCCCATATTGTTTGTTCTTCATTCCTATTTTGAACACTATATAAGCAAAAGGGGTATGCCCATCCAATTTCACATTAAAAAAATTTTGCACATGGAATGAGTTAATCAAAAGGTTCAACCCAAAATAAAAAACAAATAATGCACAATTCTAAAATACTTACCTCCCCAACCTATTTATCTATCTAATTAGGTAGGTGCCTAGTTTGACCTACCCATTTAGGTCGGCCTATGTACCTACCTACCTAAGTACCTACTTATATGAGTAGGTATTTAGCCTAGGAGGGTAAAACCTACCTACTTATTTTTTTACCTAAGTAGGTAGGTAGGTAAGGATTGTAGGCACCTATTTATGTACCTACCTAAGTACCTACCAACCTAATATTAATATTTTATTAAATTTTTATGCCACATGGCATATTAACATTGGGCCACGTGTCATAATATACGATCATCCAAGTATTTGAATTGAATGTCTTAGATTATTTCAAAATAATAATAATAATAATAATATATTAAGACACATGGCAGCACATGATTTGCTTTCAATCATGACCAAAATAGTTGCATCTTAGTCGCATGTGACAATATGTATACAATGGAGTCAAAGGATGAAATGTATTTGTTGACTTTTTCTTTGCGACTAGTTTATCACATGCGACTTGTCTTAGGCGACTAAAAGGATTTTAATTGCAAAATGTCTCTTGCGACTAAAATTTAGTCACAAAGAGTAGTCAAAAATACATGTTTTTCTTCTAGTGCAAGAAAACAACACAAAGGGAAAACAAAAAATCAACATGAGGAAAAATAAATTTTTTAATTGTGGTTAGGAATAGCTAACCCCAAAGGGGTTAATACACTTGCATACCACTTGCGCTTTCTATTTGACAATTAACCTAAACTTCAAACTAACATAATTTAATTATTAACATGAAAATCAACTTCTAGTTCTGTCATAAAACTAATCCAATTCTCAAATTTCTATAAAATGGGAATCAATTTCACCCAAGTCAGAACCATTGGCTTGGTTTTCAAACTAGTTATCACAAAATAAAATACAACTTGGATTTCATTGTGAGAACCACTTTGAAAACCATGTGTACCAATGAAAACAACCCAACATTGCAAATAACCCATTAATGAACAAGGGAAAACATCATTTAGAAAACACATCATAAACATGACGCGATTGTGTTATATTTGAATATTCAAACCTTAAGTTTGTAACAAAATTAGTTGAGATATATAACCAACTTACATGTATAAAAAGCTATGAAGTCAATCTATGCTAAATGTATTTTCATAAGGTCCACCTAACTTTTGTATGGGTTACCTTGTGGTTGATTAGGGGTCAAACCATAAGGGAACTTGGTTATTGCAACCTTAATTTGAATATGTGACTTAAATTTTTGAAATTAAAAATGAAATGTTTTCTCAACATGAAAGTAAACCTTTGAGGCTTCATGTCAAGCCAAGTTGAATGTGAATTCAAAAGCATGTTGTGTGATTTCAATGAAGTGATGACTGAAAAAATGTGAAGGGAAGCAACCCAAAACTTTTAATGCTACTTCCATCTTTGAAACTAAGGCTCCCGATGAGTTTTCAATATTTAGAATGACATTGGGCAAATTAAAATCATGGAATGGCACAACTTTTGGATTGTTGGAAAGTTTTTAATGATAAATATGATGGCTAAAATAAGCTTAATGGCTAGAAGTTAGATGACTTCATAAAAATAACAACAAGAATGAAAAGTTCAACCTTTGCTCATGTAGAATGTGATATGAAAGACTTAATGACGTTCAATTGAAGAGCCATAACATGGGAAAGTTAATTTCAAGAATTACTTAGTTTGCTTCAATTGAAAAAGAAAAATTTCAAAAAGTAAACATTTGAAAAATATAGTAATAATATTATGGGTTGGAGATACATGTGGACATTTTAATTGGTAAATGTTTCTTAGTTTTTATAAAACAACTTGAAGAGGAATTGGGAAAATTGTTGATTATTATATTTTGGGGGGAGAATACTTTTGTATTACACTATAAGAATAAAAGCATTTACAAGTGTCATTTAGGCAACTTCTTGAGAATTATCGGTTATATTGCCTAGGAAGGGTAGGTTGTAGGGATTTTTCAATTTATTTTTCTGTTTTCTATCATAAACATGTTGAGGGTTTTAGGATTGATAGTTCACATGGATGACATTTCAATCATTTGCATAGGTTATTAAAATTTGAAACTTCAATACTCAACCCATAAAATTCTTGTTGATGCTTCAAATCATATATACTAATGAGCATGTTATTTATCATTTTCAAAAAATAAAAATAAAATCTAGTAGGTTATGAATAATTGTGTTCATAAATAACTTGTTTTTTTCTCAACAATTGGACAACACTAGTAATGAGTATGCCTTTAATGGCAAGTTCAAACTTGAAACAAAAAACTTCCCCTACTTGATATTGAACTTCTCATCTTGATGCATACAATTGTATTGAAAATACCCATCTACCATATGCAAACATAATATTTCAGATGTCATCAACCATTAGAATTATTTGCAAAGAAAATAAAATTTAGGAATAAAACTTTGGATTTCACTGAAATTAAGGATTATACTCAAAATGCAAGATGGGATTGTGCAATAGGAGAATCACAAAGGAGAAAATACATTTTTTTCTCAAAACCAAGGATGATTGGTGTTCTTCTTGTTTCTTACATTTATTTAGGGGTCTATTTAGGTTGTGGGATGTGGGTTGCTTAGGGGATTACGCAAAGCCTACCTAATGAGTTAACTACAGATTTCCTCCGTTAGGGAATACTTAGGAATTTACCTAAAAGGTTACCCAGGGCTAAGTCATAGTGCAAGAGAGGTCTACATAGGCCTACATAAGGGGTTATCTTAGATGGGGGATATCAAAAATCTAATCTCTAATCTATGGGATGGTAACCTAGGTAGATTGCAGTGTGGTTAGAATAGAAATTTTTGTGACTACTTAAGGGTATTCATCCTTATTTTTGGAGAGTGATCTTTACTTTGGTGGATTTTATGGATAGCTTTAAAAAAGGGGAGGATGAATGGGTAGGATGAGCCTAAAGTGAGGATTATTTTATTTATAACTTTATTGAGTAAAATATGAGCCAAAATTTTATGCCCAAATCTTCCACCAATGCAACTAAGGCATAAAGTGAGGTTTATTTTAATAATAATTTTATTGAGAAAATTATGAGCCAAAATTTTATGCCCAAATCTTACACCAATGCTTAGTCTCCTCTCTATGGACAAAACCAATAAATTGAGATCTCAATCGGTCTCCATCTCAATCATAATCAAAATATTAGTTAACAAATTGGAATTGGCAGCCGTGCTATGATGTTGTTTAAGTGGCAATCATCCATAAGAATATTTAGTCAAATTTGGTGATCAAAACACGAGAGTAGAAGAGTCTTAAACTACTTTCATGACGTTGTAGTCAGTTGTGGTGATTTCTGGCAAATTGTTTTTTTTTTTTAAAGTTATGGGATTTTTTTTAAAAAGGAATTTGTGACAAAATATTCTTTAATTTTTTTCTTTTCCACAAAATGGTGAAAGTTTCCCACAAAAGAAATCACCAAAGCAGCCCATTGCTTAATGGCTATGCCCCTAATGGTATGGAATGAAACCATCGACAATTATATAACTGAAACATGTTCCATGAAATTCCCAGAAAATGAACTCATATATATAGGTCAGAGTAACAACCAGTGAAGATTCCTCAAATTGTGGGTCCAAAGGAATTCTGCTTGTTCTCAAGTCTCTCACTGACAAGCAAAGCCAACAAAATTCAAATGTACAGTATGTTAAAAACATGTCAGTGGCCTTGTACCTCAACTGCCACTGGAATACCATTCCAAGTTCAACATTTCAATGTTGAACAACGGAGTACCGTAGCAACTTCAACATTATGATGTTTGAATCATTATTTTGTTTTGAAGATTCCATGTCAAACACATAATCTGGAATTATTCTAAAAGATTACCTTACTTTTCTTTGAAAAAATTATTTAAAATCATTTCAATATTTCTGAAACTAACATAATTAGTATTGAAGCTGCCAAGGTAACCCAGTAAATTTCCACGTCCAGCAAGCAAAGTTCACAATGATAATGATCTTAATTTGCAAACCCAGACAGTAAGAATCCACAAAACGTA
>Ga0209611_10001431_pt1 | contig 40625 bp, 20 predicted proteins | sample S1TSphgellanicum_3_FD_187693 | JGI IMG/M metagenome (GOLD analysis project Ga0209611, IMG submission 187693) | Host-associated microbial communities from peat moss isolated from Minnesota, USA - S1T2_Fc - Sphagnum magellanicum MG (SPAdes) (version 2) | ecosystem: Host-associated > Plants > Peat... | reverse complement strand
AGCACGTTCAATACACTAACATGTGGTTGTCCCAATTGTGAGTCATGCAACAATAAAAATAGGGTGTGTCGGTGGGCATAATTGGGCAAAACATTGGATAGGGTTGGGGTAGTCAATATTCCATAATTAGGCCATTAACACCTTCAACAATGTGATATTGTTTAGTAAGGAACACCTTTATATCACCAATATGGGCAACAAATTGGGATGTTGTTGTTACAACATTATAACATCGCACATGGAGATTTGTTTACCCTATGAATCCTTTCCATGTAATGATATTGTTTTATCCAAATGCCAAACTATAGCACCATGGCTAGACCAAAATTAATGCCTCCAAAAATTTTCAATAGGCATATCATGTCCTTGGAAATATTCCATAAAATAACCTTGGTATCCAATGGGCTCAAATATCACAATGACCCATTACCAAACATCCACAAGTAATTATGGGCCTGGTGACAACAAAGTGTGCCAAAAGTCAATGGTTGCAATTCCAACAATGTGCCCCATGGGAAATAAGGTCCAATTTTTGGATGAATGGCATCCCACCTACCATTGTCGTCACCAATTCACCATTAGGAAGTTCATCCTTGTTATGGATGTTACTTTCAATTAATTCAAAACCATGAAGAATGCTTTAAAATCCAACCAACATAGTGACTTGCTTGGTTCTTAGTGTCTCCCAACAAATCTCACTAGATACAAACCTTTAGAATTGTCTCTTATCTATCATCTTGGTCAGTAGCATATGATTTCTTTTCAAAAATCTAAAATAACCCTTAAAGGCTATAAAATCAGTCCCCCAAGTAATGTCATAAGATGTAAGATGTGTAATCATTGTTTGGGCTTGCATTGTGGTATAATTTGTTAATTTGTTGAAGTTAACATGGATCACAACTTCATGTTTGGTTAATCCCTAAGCTTTCTTTGATTCACTTGTCAATGTTAGGTATTGATATGGGCATGGCTCCAGATCGACATTAGTCAATCCAAGACCTTTCGTTATCATTTTGCCCAACATCAAAGGCTGAACACTTGAATCCAATATAATCTTCTAGGGTCAATATTGTTGTGCTAACAGCCCCCACCCTTGAATGGAAAACCCCTTTTTCATTACCTACCACAACCAAATCATTGATACAATATTTTCCATTTTTTGACCTAGAAGCTTGCACATTACTTGTTTTTCCATTCCAACCCAACAACATTATCCTAAACACATGGGCCACGAGAAGATGAAGGAGTCTCCTATGCGAGGCACAAATGAATCTTTCACGATTTGTCTACATGATGCACAAAATTCAATTCTTAGAGTAAGTTGTTATCATTCACCATACACAACTATTGATCAAAACTTAGGACAACAAACCAACTAAAACAAGCAAACAATGATAGGCTCCAAGTATGTAACAATCACTAAACCCAATTGCAATGGTTATCATTTTCTACTTCCAACAAAAAAAGCAAATGTTCACTCATAATTGTATGAACTCAAATTCCACAATTGAAAATAGCCCAAACATCAATATTTAACACACTTTTTTAGGATAAACTTTGATTTATTGGCTTTAGTCTATGTACAACTCTTTTTTGTGGGTCTTATAAAATAAGGAAAATTGCAAGCAAGCCAAGTAGGTGGCATTGTTTTCCTACTAGGTTATGTAAATCTTATGTTGAAATCACTTCTACCAAGATCAATATGACCATCTTGCAAGGTGCAAAAAAACAACTATCTTTCTATGTTTTGCATATTTACATTCAATATGCCAACGAATCCACCCAATGATAATAGAAAACTTTGATCAATACTACTAATTTTGGTTTGGTTGTTGGATGTGGAGGCAATGATTATTATCTAGACTTGGTGAAAATTGGATCTTTTCTAATAAAGAAATATTTGGGAGAAAAATAGTTTTGTGATATTTAAGAAAATTATTTCTATTTAAAATATAATGTTAAATGTGCTTCTTCAGTCAAAGTTTGCCACTTTTGAGAAATGAAAAAATCAGAAAATATTATCACCATGTGGAGAGTATTTTTTAGTTTCTATTGTGGTTTTATGTCACATAAAAACCTGCACAATGCAAGTTTTTTTTTAGTGTTGTTGCAACTAGCCTTACATAGCATAATATGTCATGTTTAGAAAAACATAATGCTCATGGAGGCAAGCATTTTGTTTTCTTGAAAAACATGTTGTCAATTTTTTCCCATGACACCCATTGGGTATCTGACATGTACCCATCCAATATCACCATATATATAAGCCATGGTAGTTTTACACCTTGTAAAGCCTTTGGGGGCAAGCTATAAAGGAATTGGGCCTTGGCTTAACTCCAGCCCACAAGGCCCTTATTCTTGTAAAGCCCACCCCTTGACCATTATTGTCCAATTCCTGATTTCAAAAGGAATTTTTAGTCCTGATTTTTAACTTTTATTTTTATTTTTAATGGAACCAGTCTTATTTTGAAACCAATTTTTTTGGATTTTTAAAACTTTCAATTCTGATCATTTTCACAAAGAAATTAAGATCTGTAATGTTTAAGACAAATCCAGTTTGATCTCCATAACACACAACTAAACCCTTTTTTTTTTAAAGTTATGTAATTAGTTTGTTCAACTAATACACAAGATAAAAGTTATCTAATATTAATTATGCACAACCAATAAAATGCAAAAAAAACTTGTTTAAAATGTGAGGTCAAATGTATAATTTTTTAATAAAAGTATATTTATATCCCTAAGGAACCTAAACATTTTATTTTAATGAGTTAACACCCAGGTTCAGATTCTAATTCAATTTTAAGTTTTCTAGTTAAGTTCCCATCATGGTTCCAAGGTAAACTTGGAACCTCCAAGTAGAGACCCTACTGAACCTGAGCTGAACCTGCTGAAATTCAAGAGTCATGTGTGCAAACACTGGTTTTAACTGGCTACTTTAAGCTCGCATGCCTACTAAGCTTCATAAACTTTGAAACCACAAAACATAAGGCTCAAAACTTTGTATCACTTTGAAACTCTTTTAAATCAGCCTAAATTTCTTGAGTGAAAGGTTTCACAATAGTTTTTCTTCCATGAAAATGAAAACTTGCCCTAGCCTCCCTCTAGGGTCAGTTTCAGCATTGGCATTATCCTTTAAATAATCGCAAAGAAAATTTGTGAAAAATGTGAATCTAAGGTGTTGAAAACCATAACACATAAATCATTCATATCACAGGCTATATGATATGAATGATTGATTTCACTCCTCATATGGCAATATCTCATATTGGACTTTTGTAAATCATGAAAACCGTTAAGAACTCCCCTTTTTTATTTCTATGTGTATTTTGATGGGATCTCTCCCCCAGCAAAAGAATAGCACTAGGGCATTATGCCATGGGAGCTACCCCAATTTTATATGTTCCCACGTTCCCATGAAAATATTTCTTTTTCTACCAAATGAGAAAGAAGTGAGGACACAAAAAGAGAGTTGTTTTACATAAGGGGGAGGGGAGGTTCCAATACTCGTGCGTTTTCCTAAGGTTCAAGAACACCCTTGGGCTCACGCCCTTGAGTGTCCCCCCCCTCTTTTAGGAGAATGCACTCGTATAGGAACCTCCCTTAAGACATAACAATTTCGATTTTTTTGAAAATGAATTATTTCTTTTTGTTAATGTGGAACCTGATATCCTAGGCCATGCTTTTGTTGTTGATGTTGAGAAAACTAATTTTGGATGCTTCATCAAAATGCTGACCAGACACCATCATTTTTTGTATGTAAATACCTATTATGATAACTTCACCTAAGATAATGAAAATGGGTTGCAGTCTGTTGGACTCTCATGGATCAACATTAAAAACATGCCAATTTTAGAGCATTTTCTGGCACCAACTGTGCACACCCATGTTCAGTACCCATGTTACCTCACATGGCACCACCTGGATGAATGTAGGTTATAAGTTATTAGTGTATATTTGTGATGATGCCAAGCATCAAGGACAACTCAAGAGTCAGGACATTGAGGGGGCCAGATTATTATTACACATAATATGCTTGTTTTAGGAATTTTTGTTTGTAGCTAAAGTGGCAATCATCCTTATGAAGATTTAATCAAATCTGACCACTTATAGGGGTAAACTGGCTAGTGATCAAAACACTTAAGTGCTCAGAACAGGCCGCATCCAAGGGGAGGGCTCTATTGTTTCTGGTGTCCAAACAAAACTTGAACCCCTCCTCTTGGCACATCTGACACATTAACAATTGTCGAAAACAGATTAAAAATGAGGAAGTTACAACCCCCCCTCCCCCCCCCCTCAAAGTATAGTGATCAAGAACTCAAAAAAACAAACCACCAAACCCTACAAAGGCTGATTCCCAAACTCCCAAAAAATGGCTTGTATGTTGATCTGTTGCTGTTAGAGTTCAAAGATGATTGTTAGAACTTCAAGTGATACTTCTATAGCACTTCAAATCTTTTTAAATGAATAAGAAATATAAACCTTATGATATTTGAAAGCAAGAGGGGTCCAAAGAGAAGAAAAAAGAAAACACATTTTGTAAGTTGGAAAGCTTTTTTTTTTTCCTTATTCTTTTTTCATTATTCTTTTTCCTTTGCAGTTCAAAGATGATTTTTAAAGCTTGTGGTAATGCTCCTTAACATTTTAAAGCACTCAAAATGAAGCATATATGATGAAGATGTAAATAAGTGTTCAGTCATAGGCGGGAGATCGGTGATGGGCCTGTCTGCCCTAAACCGGATATGAAGTACAAGTCTTTGTAATCTTTCCATATATATTTGACTGCACACCAAAAACCAGATATAGAAATCTGGCAATTTTTACTATTTTTTTTTCTTCCCTTCTAATGAATGAAAACCTCTATTACAGACTTGACTCCTAGTGCAAAGCCCTTGGGAGCTGATTTCAACTTTTGCACCAATAGGAATGCTTGATTTGAGTTGAACATTGGCCTTGACTACTAGTGTAATGTGTGCCTAACTTATGTATTTTTAACTAAGTTTAAGTCTTAGAGCATCCCTAGAGGTGCTTAGTATGTGATCCTGCACATTAAGATTGGATGAAGAAAAGTCAAAATATATGCCGGTTTGGCTCAGGAAAATGGTTTTGGCTTAGCATAAGTGCACAATTTGCTGTGGCTAGTAAAAGGTGCAGTAACGTTCTGAACCTGCAGAAAAGAGTGTAATAAATATGATCTGACTGTTGCTCAGTGTTTCTGATTGGCTCATCATCATAATGATTGTTCCAGTTCGTTTGTTATTTACCTAGTAGTTCCCCCCACCAATTTGCTGTCGTAGTTTCAGTTTCATGAGTGCGGTTGCAAGAAAGCAAATAACTGAACTTGGATGTGAAAAATACTTTTGCAAGGTCACATACTGAACACCGCTGGAGATGCTCTTACACAATTTCATTAACCCAAAAACCTTCTACACTTTATTCTGGGAAAGGCAGCAGCAGGCTCCTGGACAGGGCAGGCAGACAGGACTCATTAGGAGCTGGCACTCACCACTGCACCATCCACTGGATGGATGCCCATTATTACTCAGTTGTGGATGAACCTCAACAGAGTTAAGATTTGGTTTCACCTTGGTAACCAATCCTGCAAGAAGTAGGTCTCATATATAGGTAAAAAAATAGGTAAGAAAATAGGTAACTAATAGATAAGTAGATGGTTTATATATACCTAAGGGCTGTTTTTACTACCTACCTGCTTGTGGGTTGTTAGTAGATAGGTAGTAAAAACAAGAAAAGCAACTAAGCTAACTACCATGGTTAGCTAAGGAACTGGAACCCAACAGAAAAACTAATCCTTGAAATTTTTGTAAAACCCTCTTTCATATTTCTTTTTTAGTGTTGACAAATTCCCAATCTAACAGAAGCAAAAGATGTCTCAAGAAAATTGACAAATTCCCAATCTAACAGAAGCAAAAGATGTCTCAAGAAAAACAAACTTCAGATTTGTCGATGATATTTTTCTACTTGGGTAAAGAAGTATGAAGTTTGAAGGAAATGAAAAAAGTGGACACACTTGCACACTTATTATGCTTGTCAACACAACTCTCTTTATTATGAAAAGTAAAAAACTACATGTCAACTTTCCATATCACATGCTGCAAGCATTGCATAATAGATGTCAAAATGTCAAGAATAAGCACGAAAGTAAAGTCGTATGTTATATTATACTAGTTTGTAAAAAGGGTGCCCTAGGACCTTCCTACAGGCCCTACAATAATGCAAAGATATCCATGACATTTTCAAAAGAGAAATTATAAGACCTTACATTGTCATGAAAGCTCATCGAGAGAATTTCTTGATCAAACCTTATCAAGAAGGCAGGGATTAAATTCAAGGCAAAAGTAACACCACTTAAAACTAAATTGAATTAAATATAAAAAAACAGTAGTTTGTTCCTGCTATTATGATGCTGCAGCCGAAACTGAGCAAAACAGGTTGCACTGGTGTTTTGCCTCCCAAGTGACAAGATACAAAATTTTGGAAATGTCTGTCCAGTAAGAAGATTTGCTCAATGGTATTGAAACCACCTTTTCCCACACTGAAAGGAAAAGGTGCTGGTGCAAATTCTTAACATAAAGAGAATTAAAACTAACGAGATTTCAAGCTACATCTGGAGTCAGTTCATGGAATGAAAATGGAAGACCATACAGATCTTAATGTTTCTAATGATCATGTCATCAAATGGTAGCTAGCTTTGAGAAAGTGAAAAGTCAAGAAGCTTGATATTGTGAAAGCCTGCATACCTGTGTATCAAAAAACCATGATGATTCGAGGATTGTTAAGAAAGTTTCAGTGTGCAGATTGCACATCTGATAGCTAGCCTATTGAAGACAAACTGGGCCCACCAAACCAGTCAAAGCAGTCCTCAAATGGATCTGATCTTCCCCCTGAGACTTGATTCAGCTGTTACTATGTTTTGTTCAACATGTTCTTGTTTTGGTCGGAAGCGTTCCCTTTTGAATTCCCTGGGAAGAACTCAGACTCCCTCCAAGAGCTGCATACACAAGAGTCAGCAAACATCAGAAGGCTGGACAAGCTGACACAGATTCAATCTTCTCAGCATTGACTTTGATTTGCAGATAGCCTGTATGAAGAAACTTGATCTCAGATCTTCAATCTTCATCCTCAGGAAATTCCCAGATCCTTAAAGCACAAACACCATTTTAGATATTTTGAGCCAAAACAAAGATAACAGGTAACTCTGGAAAATCACACCTTGGATGTTGGTTGCAATGCCCGCCTCGGTTTTTGATGTTCATCATTCTCTGCTGCACTCTGTTGCCTGGTTGTTGGTGTCCTGATTTCTGGTGTCAAATGTTTTTTTGCAGATTTTGGCATGGTAGTCATACCAGCATAAGATGCCTTGTGCTTGGGAGTCGACAACACAGTACTACTATCCTCAGCAACCTTGTGATGTGCATGACTGACACCTCTTGATGTCATGCCCTCAGGCAACCGTGGGGCGCTTCCTGGAGGTGCAGAAGTCTCAGGGGCATCCTCTCTCAGCTCCATTAGCTTCCTTTTCTTTGCCATTTTCTTACCTTTCACACCAGGGTTCTCTAATTTCTGCAATTTTGGAGGCTGATGACCATCCTGGGAACAAAGCCATGGAAACCAGAAGTTTGTCAATAGTCTTTCATCCAAGCTACCCAACTTCTGCAGCTTTTGTCCACTCAGACAAAAGTGTAAACTCTGGCAGGTGGATACTGAAGATTATCCTCTCTAACATACAAAGGTTAGCTCATTGGAACCACGTACTTCCATGTCCACTTTCAGTGTGCTCCTCAAGAATACGAGCTTTCTTAAGCCTCTCAAAACATTTTCCTGCTGTGACGAACAAGAAAAACCTTTGTAAAAGCAAATGCCCAAGTATGCAACAGCTCCTTACCTCATGGTTCCAGGTATCTGTCCATGGCCCCCAAATGCCATCTTTCCAAGTTAGCGAGGGCCTCACATTCCATGTCTTGACAACTGCAGTGTCATCCTCACCTGGACATTCACAAAAGCATCCTCCAAATCTCATCATACACTACTTGGAAAGCAGGAACAAACAGAGGACATAGCTGGGACTAACTTGTTCCTACAGTATGCTGGATACACTACCACAATATCAATAATGCAATGTCCTCTCTTTGATGACTATTGGAAAACTTCCTTGGAACATCTCTCTGAGCAATCTCAAGTTCCTTTAATTCCAGTCAATACTTCTGAAATTGGCTGCGCACAGAATTCAGAAGCAATCTTTAACAAGGGTTGAGTATTTTGCTTGGGTTGACTCTAACAAAATCTCAGAATCCATTTTCAGAAATCCCAAAAATTTAGTGAAGCCAGTAACAACACTTTTGCAAACCTGGAAAGTAAACAGTGATCTTGTTTTCGTCCATGTCATTGACTTCCTTCACAACTCCTTCCCACCACCTGGAGTCATTTTGTTTTACACTGATCAACTACTAATCCCCTTGCAACAATTCATATTTCCAATGATGAAGGGTCTAATCTTAATGAAAACTATGTCCTCCGAAGTACCTAGAACCCTCCATTTTTCCACTACTGTACAGATTCATCAAGTCTCACCATCTCAGCATACATAACACACATAACTCTTCAGCAGTGCTAGTGAATACATGAACTAGTTTCCTGGTTGCTGCTGAGTAATGAATTCACACCACACCTTGCAACCTTGCTGATTTATTGCAAGTAAGATAAAGATGGGGGCACAGAGAAAAAACAGGTGAGTGTACACTACCCATCTTGGAGAAAGGCATCTACACGGTCTCCAACTGACCAAGCTTGAGAGCCCATAGCTACACGGCGTCGTATCCTTGATCCCTTGTCCTTTATAAAGACAAAAGGATGCATGGGACGCATGCGCCGCAGTATGCCAGATCCAACAAATGAATCATTCCGAGGAAACCACTCCTTCAGATTGGAGCTTCCTGGGACACAAAAATCAGATTACCTTACTGTGTATCAATGTTTGTGACATAGATCAAGCGGCAGGGATAGAGAGTATCGACACACGAACGTAACTAAATGCAGAAATGAGCTTCGGATACACATGGAAAGAAATTTAGGCCAGAAGATTGAAGGCCAGAAAAAGAACTAGAGAAGGATCACCATCATCTGTGAGGAGCTCATCATAAACCACTAAAGCTTCTTGCTCAGTGAATGCAAGAAGCTTTGCAGAAAACCAGCCACCACGCAAACCTTCTTCCTCAGACATGACCTGCATGTGTGTCATTCAAAACCCATCAACTGCTCAGCAGTGATCCACCACCAAAAGGGACAGCAATTGGTACTTATGTATGCCATGCAACAAGAAGTGAAAAACTCTTAAAGGCTCTGTCTGCCACTCACTCCCCACATGCACAAAATGATGATGGACATTGCAACAGTTGGTCGTACGCAGGCAACCCCATCAAGGAGAATGCAGTCAAGAATGAAAATCAACTAACCTCCACAACTGATCCCTCCCTGATAATTTCAGGATTGTTGTTTATGTTACTCCACCCGACAAGCTCCCCTGGATCCAGTCTCTGAGTTGCGAAACCAGCTAACTGCAATGCAGCATACCTTGGAGTCATTTCTGATATCGCAGTCACCTTCTGCTTAGAAGGACTATGCTTAGGGGAGAGATTCTTTCCCATATCCTCTGCCTTGCCCTGCACAACTTCCTTCCCCTTCATGAATGCACCTCTCTTGGATGATGCTTTCTTATCCATTGTTTTCCTCAGTGTTGTCATTGGTAAGCTTCCAGTATGAAGTGCTTGCTTATCCTTCACTTTCTTTGGTGTCATCATTGGTGGGCTTTCAGTATGAAGTGTTTGCTTATCCTTCACTTTCTTTGGTGTTGTTGTTGGTGGGCTTCCAGTATGAAGTGCTTGCTTATCCTTCACTTTCTTCAGCGTCGTCATTGGCAGGCTTCCAGTATGAAGTGCTTGCTTATCCTTCACTTTCTTTGGTGTCATCATTGGTGGGCTTCCAGTATGAAATGTTTTCTTGTCCTTCACTTTCTTTGGTGTCGTGATTGGTGGGCTTCCAGCATGAAGTGCTTGCTTATCCTTAACTTTCTTTGGTGTCATGATTGGTGGGCTTCCAGTATGAAGTGCTTGCTTATCCTTCACTTTCTTTGATGTCGTTGTTGATGGGCTTCTAGCATGAAGCACTTGCTTGTCCTTCTTTTTCTTTGGTATTGTCATGGGCAAGCTTCCAGCATGACCTACTTGCTTTTTGGGCACCCCAGTTCTGGAAAATATTTCTTCTACCCCTCTGTGCTCAGTGAGCTTTGTTTTCTTGTGAGCTTGGCCTTTCCCATTCTGATTTGCCTCTGCCTTCAGTTCTGCTACTTTTCCCATCCAGTAATTTGCCATGCTGGTTGCCTGTGTTAGTGGATTTCCTGTAGTCATCATGGCTCCTGCATATGTGGCAGCTTGTGCTGCAAGTCCAGCTGCTCGGACCATCGGCTCTAGCATCTCAACATGTTGGTGAATTTCTGTTATAGCTCTTTTTGTGCTCTTTCCAAACTGGATCCTGCTTGCAACCTGTCCCATTTCCCACAAGACAACTACTTCATCCTTCAAGGATCTCAAAAAACAGCAGTCTTTGTCATTTTCTGGTGCCTCTGTGAGTTCTCCAACTGAGGCAAAATTCTCAGCAATCCAAGCCCACAAGTGCTCTTTTTCTATTTCTCCTAGTGATGACCTTATGGCTGGTTGATACAGAAAACTGTAAAAAAAGGCCAAGAGCAACAAAGAAGATATGATCAGAGTCTGATGTACCTGTTCGACGTGCTCATCACCTGCTTGGGTGGTCTCAATCGGAAGATGGGATGGAACCACACCGCTCCCAAGTGAACCTTGCATTCCAGGTCCTGCATGCCTAACATCAGATTGCAGGTAGGCTTCATTGGAAGCCTGTCCTATTGCTCTGGCAGCCTCAATAGCAGCCTTTGCGACTGAGGCAGCAGCTGCTACAGTTGCTGCTAACGAAGCTATTTTCACCTCCCGTGCAGTTCCCGAGTCTGAAGGGTTGTGTGAGTGAATGCGTGCCCACACAATCTGGCTCTGTGCAAGAGCAGACGTTGCAGTTGCCATAGCTTCCTGTGCACTAGTTTGTGCCTGCTCTAGGTGCCTGTCTGCATTCACATGAGGCTGATGCTCCCTAACCTGTGCAGCACTCTGAAAGCCTGATAGATCCTCCCTCACAGCCACCGAATTGCCATACATTGCAACAGCATTAACCAAGTGGGTGGGTGCCACTGACGTGACTGGCAAATCCACAGGAGGCCCTGATGTTGTAGCAGCTGCATCTGGTTGTCCCGGTGTAAGCTTGGAATTCAAAGGCCTTTTCCTTTTCCTTGGCTTGATCCCCCAAACATCTAGCCCTTCCAAAAGATTATCATCACTTCCTCTGCTAACATGCACTTGTAGGACTCCTGTCATCGCTGAGAACAGAAAAGTCATTCGTCAACCAAACCGTTGTATGTTTGAAGAACAATGTATCATATTGGAGAAGAGCAAGAAGCTATTGTAGTCTCTCCTCCATAGAAGGCAGAAGACATTGAAGCATCAGGTAGGAGGTGTGGAAGAAGTGCAAAAGAAATTAGTACATTTGGATGTGACCAGCATGCATACCTTCCGTGCTTCCAGCACAAGTAGTTGCTATCAAAACCTCATCCAGAGTGCTCAATTTGCTGTGACATAATACCACCTTTTGCACTTATGTCAAGAAGAGGTACATATGAAAAACAATATGAAATCAATCACAGAGAACTGCAACTGAGAGGGACAGATATTCCTGCTGCTTAGAAATCTACCCACAAATCAAAACATTCTCTATACGAAAGTCACATCTACCCACAAAAAAGAGACAAGCATCAGAGGCATGGATTGATTGTTCACAAAATGGCTTATCCTACCCATTTTCCATTCTTGGATTAGGGTTCCAAAGGAGAAGATATTTGAGACTGCAACTGAGCTTTCTCATCAAAGATGGAGGGATAGAGAGGACGGCAGTTCCAACCCACCCAGATTCTGTCTCAACAGATGAAACTGGTTGTCCAGAACCCATGACTGGATCGCAGGCTGCCAGATTCAAGACTGTGGCATCAGATCTCTCTAAATGCAACTCCACGCCTTGTGCAGGTTGTTCCTTTACTGCTTGATCAGCTGTGGATAGAGTCATAGCTTCTTTGCTATCTTGATCAATTTCCATTTTTGCAATAGCCTGGCTTCTACTGGTGAGTTGCAAAGCAATCCCATCTGTAGCACGTCTGCCATCCTCCTCCATTGCACCATCCTCCATAATACATGGCACTGTCTTAGCATTCTCAGGCAGCACTACTGGCTTGATTTGGCCATGACTATCATCAACTCCATCATCCCCCATATCTGTGATTCCTAATAACTGTGCACCACCTGAAAAAGCTTCATGGACACTTGCATGTACAGACCCACTTTGCTTCAATACAATAACCTCCTCATTGTTGTCATGATTGTCTTCAACATCTATCATGACCTTAGCTTCATCATTGACTTCCCCAGCGATGAGCTTCTCTTTGTGCATTTCAACTCCATCCAATGCATCAATGGTCTTCACTTGTGCATCAGCTGCTGCTTCACCTGCTGCAGGTAATGCTCCATTTTTGTTGCCTGACTCTACAGACACCACCGTCTGATACACAACTACGCATGACTCCTTAACAGCCAGTTCCTCTAAGCCTACTGCAGTGGCATGAGTACTTTTTTCTGTGACCTCTGTCATGATCCCATCAGCAGCAGCATGCTGCTCATCAGAACCTCTTGACTCTACTCCCAATTTTTGTACTGGAATTTCCATGACATTGTTCACAGCACCATTGAAATCAACAGCCATGGCACTGCAACCTTCCTCAACATGATGCAGCAGCAAATCAAGCTCAATACCCATGATCTCATGTCCAGCTAAACTCTGAGCTTTAGATGATGCTCCAATACTTGCAGCATTACCATTTGTTGCTTTCTTGCCGAGCTCCAGCACCTCATTCTCATGCAAATCCCTAACCTCCAGCTGCTCTCTGATCACAACAATGTTGTCAGCTGCTTCTTTTGTATCAGTCCTTATCGCAACATCAACCTCATCCCGGCCTTCTGCTACAGGACTTACACTGCAATTCCCTGTTCTTATCAACTCAACGTCAACAGCTTCTGGTCTAATAATCCTTGTGGAAACATTGCTAGAATGACTGGGTGCTAGCAAAGCCACCTCCTTGTCAGCAGCAATCAGCTCTCCGCCATTGATTGTTGCTGCTTCTGACAAGTTCACATTACATGCTTCTTCCTTCACCTCCTCCTCATGCATAACTGGAGATTGCAGATCACCAGCCACCGCCACTGAAAACTGATGCTCTGCATGATCAAGCACAATGTTGTCATGCATGGATCCAGTTGCCTGGAAATGATGAATTCCTTGTGTCGATCTCATCTCAAACCCTAGCTGCTGGTGATGTCTGATCTGTGAAGTTGAGGACCGCCGCTCCTGGCCCAAAACCATACATCAATAATTTGCTGCTCCTGAGATTCAAGTCTAGAACGATTCCCAACTGTTCGGGTTCCTCACTGCTTCTGCATGATCCTGAAGTGAACTCGGAGCTCTCTGTGCAAACCCTACAACAGCCACAAAAGGAAGACTGCAATGTTCAGATATGTCTCCCAGCTCCATCAGCTTCTCATGATGTACATCTTCTAGTAAGAGAACGACTGAACCTAAGCCTTTTAGTCTGCTGAACCTAAGACAAGAACATTTATCTATCTTGTTGCAGCATCACAAGGAAGCTAGAGGCGGCTTTGAGAATCGAGAGCTTCTTGCAGATATCTAGCAGCACACGGTAGCTGCATACAAACATGAGTTCCGATCCCTCCTGCAGACCGGAAGCGTTTGCCTAGTCTACCAGCTGATGATCCGAGGTTTCTTCTGGCCATGATGAGCATGCAGTTCCGGCGTCGTACCTGAGAGTAGAAAGTAGCAGCTGATTGAAACTTCGTTAGCAGGCTTCTAGTATCGTCGTTCACAGCTGCTGGGGTCGGATCTCTAGCCATTGTTGACGAGTATCCAAATCCCCTGCACCAACAACTCCTCCAAACTTCTTCTTCTTCTTCGTCGACTCTTGTTCAACAAAACTTCCAAATTTTTCTTCGAAGTTTTTTTGTGGCGATCAACTTGGCGATCAATTCCAATGATCGGCAATCGCACTGTCCCCACACTAAAAGAATTTCCGACGAGACCGCACTTGCGGCGGCTGCTGCTGCGACGACAACAGCAATCATGTGCGTCTGTGTGCACCTCTGCACGCCTACACGCTTTGGATCGTCGTCTCCGATCGAGGGGCCGATACGAGGGGCGGGACCCCACAGATCAGGACGTGGATCCAAAGCTCATCGGGACGTGGATCCACAGATCATTGGGATGTGGATCCGGAGATCATCGGGACGTGGATCCAGTATTTGAGGACCTCGGCTTTATGCGGTATCCGAGGTCCCAAGGTCCCAAACCCAGGTTTGGGACTTTTTTTTTTCCTAATTTTTTTTTCTTTCTTTTTTTTCTTTTTTCCCAGTACATATTTTCTATTGTGAATTTGTGATTGGCTATATTGAACTAACTTAGGGCTTTTGTAATGGGTGTTTTAGCTAACCAACCCTACCTAAAACCCTAAACCCATTAACAACCCATCATAATATTGGACTAACTTAGGGTTTGTAAGGGTATTTTTGTATGCTAAAACCCTACCTAAACCCTTAATAACTCATAATAATATTGGACTAACTTAGGGCTTTCAAAGGGTGTCTTGTTTAACCAACTTGACCTAAACCTAAACCCATAATAAGGTGATCAAAAATTAATACAATTTCATTCTTTGTATTTATGGACCAAAATTTTGTATGATCAAACTTGAAAGTAATGTCCATTATATTTTATTTTTTATTTTTTATTTTTTGATTTTGTTTTTATCTAATGTTGGGATTTCCATTATTATGAAAAAAATGCATTTTAGCATATGCAAATAATGTTGATGACATTTCTTTTTTAATGACCTACCTTCAACCCCTAAACCCTAAACCTTTTTGTGGTGGGTTCGAAAATGTAATTGATTTTTATTTTTCTTTCTTTTATATTAAGGACATGTGATTAGTGTGGCAAATATTGCAAGTAGATTGGATGAATGATGAATTTTTATTTTTAAAATGTGTTGTTTATAACAAACATATCATGTGATCAAACAATTCATGGTGAACTTTGTTTAGAAATTAAAAGTGCATTTGCTTTGTTGGCTAACAAGATTATCAATTGCCACACAAGTATAAGCAACAACTTTTTTGTTAAGAATTCACCCCAAAAAACTAAACATTGAAATGTTGTTTTTTTATCATAAAATCCATTGACCAAGTTTTGTGTTCCATTATAACATAAATAGCAAAATAAGAATTATTCTTTGTGATATTATCAATAATATTAGCATAAACAAGATAATAAATTTCGCCTTTTGCACAATAACCAATCAACCAAAGCTTTGTGAATGGTAATTTTATTTTGTTTCATCAAAATTTTAGTTATTTCAAATTAATAAATGATTTTTTTCCTCTGAATCTTACCACAAAATATTAAATTTAAAGTTGAAATATTTGTTAAAAATGTTTAGAATCTATCTTTTTAAATGCCTTTTATTTTAAATGTTAAGGGCAAGGGATGATAGTCCCTTTTTTCACCTATTTTTTCATTTTTGTGATGTGACTTAATTTGTGATTGTCCATAAACCTATTTTCCCAAATGTGGCTTTAAACATGATATGAACATAAACAAATTTAAGCATCCTTTGCATTTTTGGTTAAATTTTTGAACCTAATAGAAAAATTTGGCATTTTTTAAATAATAAAATTTATTTTGAAAGGAAATTTTATGGATGATAACATTGTCAAATTGGAATTTGATTTTGGAAAAACCTTATAAAAATAATTATGAAAGAAAGTTGGAGGTCAAGCTTTGAGAACAAAGATGAATCAACTGTATTCATGTTTATGCCATCAAATTTGGTTCTCTCACTAACCAACATTATCAAACATTTGATGAATTTTTCATTTCTCCAATTTGCCATAACATATTATTTGATATCATAACTTCTCACAACATTTTTTTTACCAAGGAATGTGCATATATAGTAGACATCCATCATTCATCTCTTGTCTGTCCATCATTTTTACATCTTTCAATCATCATTCATCCATTTTTTCACCAAATTTTCCATTCATCTATGCATTTGTGCCCATCTACAAAATTATTAAAAAGATATTTAGATGGATTTCATCAAATTTTTTATACATCCATTTTTTTCATCCATGTCAAACAATGTCGTAATGCTTGAGGCTCAAGCTCTAAAGCTCATGCCCAAGCTAGGGTTGATGATTAAGCTATGGATTTAAAGGTGATGAAAATCATGTAATTATACATGTGGATTATATTAATGAGGTGTATATTGAATGTTTAAGATTCATGAACTCTAATATTTTTTAATCCTAAAATTTGATATCTTTAAATTATAATGTAAATTGCATTGGATGTACCTAGATCTTTTTTGTTACAGGCTTATTAAAACTATAAATTTAAATGAATATAAGATATTGAAATTGGATGCAAAAAAACATATAAATAAATATATGGTGGTTGAAATATGTGTATATTAAAAGAATTAGATAATAGTAAGGTGTGGAAAAACAAAATTCCCCAACCTAACACCCCTTCGAAAAATGTTTGTTTGACATAAATAATTTGGAAATATGTGTCTCCCTTCATCACAAACTTCCTATATCATGAAATTTTGATAGAATTCGTGCAAAATTTGTTTAAAAATATGTCCATGCAAAATTTGTGAACTTCAATGTGTAAAATGACACTATATATATATAATGTGTTTTTTTAATTTATGATGTTTTGATGTGAAGAGCATATGATTTACATTTTAATTAAATCCATGCAATTATTGTGATGTGATTTTGGATAATATTATGTTATTTTTGCGTATTAAACATGAACATTCAAATTTTCATTCTAAAACAATGTCCCATCTATTTGAATATTTAAAATATTGAACACATACAAATATTATTCATACTAACCATAGCATGGAATTAAAGTAATTTTTGTATAAACTTATGAAAACTAAATTTCACATGGAATTTATATGAACCTATTGAAACTTGGTACATTTGTGACATTAAAAAAATATCTTTTCTTAATTGGAAACATCACTAACAAAGGTTATTATGTTACCTTTTGTTTTAAACAATGTTGGATCAACAATTGAGTAGTTACACACTAAGGTGGATCAAAAGTGGTGTGATAAGAATCCAATTTTGTACAATTGTTACTATTATCAACCTTCAAAAATGAATATGTTCACCAAAAATCATTTGTTTACAATTTTTTTTTATTTTTTATTTTAATACATTATTGGGTGCAAGCAAGGCAAAATAGATGGCTCATTATTCTATGTCAAAAAAATTTAAATAGCTAAAAAAAGTTTTAATGTATTGAAAGCGGAAATTTTATTTTGTACATTAATTAACATGCTGATAATCTTTCATTTAATATTTTTTAAAAATTCAAACCCCATCTTGAAAGTTTATTTAAGTCATTTTTTTAAAAATGCATCTACTTGCACAAGATGTTTGATCATACAAAATGGGCTACATGTAGATGAAATATTGATTTTTTTTAAATTTCAAGTTAATGGGGCCCTAAAATATATTAATGTATTATCAAAATATGCATTTTATAATCATAATATATCAAAATTTTAATATGAAATAGATTTGAACACCATATTAACCTAGTTAGTTTCAAATGCACTTTCAACTTACATTTATGATATCAAAGTTATTCAAATTTTGTATTCAACTTGCCACAAATTAAATGTAATGACCTATTTTTTCATATTTTTACTTCAAGTTATTTTGAATCTACTTTCTTGTGTCCATATCAAAAATTGTTTCATTTTTAAATTGAATTTTGGGTAGACTATTTTAGTTGTTTTTACCTTGCATACCTACTGAATACTTTGAACGAAAAAACTTCCATCAGATTTAGAATTTTCACATTGAAAATGAAATAATGAATTTTCACAATTTTCACTACAAAGGGATGCAGTCAAGTTCATTTCATGTTTTACCATATTTTGAATGAACTTGAATAAATTTACTATGGTGAAAATGACCAATCCTTAATAAATGGGGACCAATGGTTATGGACAAATATATTCATTAATAACTAATTGAATCCATTAATAGTTAACTCATTAAATTAGTTTTCTAGTTCATATTAAACTATGTTAGGCACCTGGGAAATCAAAATTAAATTAGGCTAAGAATCTAAGTCACTTAGTCCATGAACTTAAGGTGCAAGTATGAAGGTTTTCAATTTTTCACCTCCTTTCACCCATGAGCTTAAAAAACAAATCCTTAATTCTTCCAAAATTAATTACATAAATAAAATGATTTGTCACCACATATTATTATTCACATTTTCTTCCTAACCTACCAAAATATTTATCTTAGGTAACTTTCATAAATATGTTACATTGTTACTTTACTTTACACCATGGGCTAATCTTGGGTTGTTTTTAACTTTTATTATAGGTTATCAATTAGAATTTTTTTGTAAAATCTATGACTCCATATATGATTGATTTTGTAATCAGATCGCACATTATATGACTAAAGACCTTTAATTATAACAAACAAGTATACCTAGATTAAAATCATTTTTTGGATTATTATTATTTTAAAAAAATTAATAGGTAGGTAGGTAAATAGTAGGTCTAGTTAGGTCGAAAAAGGTAAGTAGGGAGTTAATAGCTTATCCTACCTAACCTAACCTACATAACCTATGTGCCCTACCTACTTAATTACCTTAGTTTAACATATTTACCTTACCATTTTTAGGAACGCACATAAATTACAAATATTAGGAATTGAACTTATGACGGATGCAAAGATTAAACACCATTTCCATAATGTTCGTCCATAACTTTTAATTAAGTTTTAATTAACTCCTAGTTGGGTCCCAATTAAATTTTAGTTAATTCTTAATTAAATTCAAATTAATTTTGAATTAACTTTTAAATACCTCCTAATTAAACCCAATTAAGTTTTAGTTAACTTTTAATTAATACTTAATTAACTCTTAGTTAAATCCAAAATAACTTTCAATTAACTTGTAATCGACTCCCAATTAGAAAAGGTTCCCAAAAAGCTTCCTTACTTTGATACACACATAAAAGTTTCATTGGAAACTTCCTTGAGCTAAGTCCCCAAAGGGGTATAAATAGGAGTAGGACCCCTCATTTCTTTTAGTATGTTCAACACCAGTCTTAAGCACAATCTTGCATCATAACTTTGTCATGTTTTTTTCATGTTTATGTTTGCATATGTTAGCATAAAAATTTAAAAAAATTCATGTTGGTCTTGCATATTTCATGTTATTGTTTTTAGTTTTTTAGTTTTTATTTTTAACTTTTATGTTTTTATTTTTGAATCATATAATCTTGTTTTGTTATTTGTTTAAAAGTTAAACTTAAACCCTTTTCTTTTAGCTTTTGTTCTTGTGGTTCTTCATGTCTTTGATAATTTGAATAAATTCCATCATGTCCATGTTTATTTTTGCGTTTATAAATTATTTAAGAGTTAGATTCCTTTTGGAGTTGAATGTGGATTACCCCTCTTTTTCAAATTTTTTTTTCAAGAAGTCACAAATTACCCACTTTTTATTAATTAAGGTTATGGATTACTCACCTCTTGTTGGTGTCATATTTCACAATGTTCATATTCATGTCTACATCCATGGAAGAAGTCTTTGCTATCCTTAAGAATCTCAAAAATGACAATCAAACACTTCGTAAATGTATTGCTCATGGGGTGAGGAAACGTTCATAAATTAGTTCCAGTTTGGGTTACGAGGTGATGTGGAGAACTTGTTATTCACCTTGCCAAACCCTTCAACATTAAACTAGTCCATTGCACAAGTTATTCAATGTCATAACAAATTCTTTGAACATTGACGAGAAAGGTGCCATGAATTCCTATCAACAACACAAAGGAATTTTGCACCACCAACAACACAAAAGAATTTTCCACTTGTAATGCCAACCCACCCTTTGGCAACCTTACCGAAGGATGACCCCATGCAAATTAATAAGACAATTCAAGCCCCTCGTAGAATAAGAGAAACAACGTTAATGCATAAATGATCTTTGTTTATATTGTGGAAAACCAAGTCATGTTGTTTGTGAGTGTCCAAAGAAGCGTGGATCACATGTGGCATGTGCCATTTTTGTCACCAATCCACAACCAGAGAAGTTGGAAAACAAGCATGGACCTAATCTCAATAAGGACTATGAGATTGGACCTCAGTGCATCATGTTATGAAAATGGTCCCGGCCTATCTTTAGACCCAATGCCATGTTTCTTAATACTAATCATTGTCAAATGTAATAAGTTTATGATGATGGAAGCCCAAGCACTTCTTGATTCTAACGCATCAACATGTTTTATGGACAAGGAGCTAATGCGATAATAGAGTTGGTTCTAGTGGAAAAGAACACATTAGTGCTAGTTGAAGTCATTGATGGTCGAAACCTTTCATCATGACTAATCACACATGAAACCAAACCATTAAATGTTACCATTGGTTCCCACACCAACAAGGTTGTCTTCAATGTCATTTCATCTCCAAGAAATCTTGTCATCATTGGATTGTTTTAGCTTGTTCAATATAATCCACGAATGAATTAGCACATGAAATTTTTTCATTTTGAAACATTGCAACACAAGGCCTTGGAATGTGAAACCTTTGTTAGAAACATGCATGGCAAGAATCAAAAGGGGGTATGTCATTTAACTAGAAACAAGCATGGGGATGAATGCATGCAAAATTTTGAGCAACAAGGAGACCTTAGCGGAAAAAAGAAGGCCTAGGTGACCCAAGCTTTTGTTTATTGGAACAAAAGCCTTCATGAAGGCTACCATAAGAGGAGATGCATTTTTTATTTATGTTCTTCCCTCACCAAATGTTAAGCCATGTTCACATGAAATTCCTTGCTAGTACTAAGAATTCAATAATGTGTTTGGAAGAGGAATATGGATCTTGCCCAAACATCAACCATACAACTACACCATCGATCTTGTGAAAGAAATGCAACCTTCATTTGGACCCATCTATAATTTGTCACAAGACGAATTTGTAATGTTTTGGGAGTACTTTGATGAGAACCTCGATAATGGGTTGATTCAACATTCAAAGTTTCTAACCGGTGCCCCTTTCCTCTTTATTAAAAAGAAAGATGGCTTTTTGTGAATGTGTATTGATTATTGTGGACTGAATCAACGAACCATCATGAATCGGTACCCTTTGCCCCTAATTTCAAGGTTGTTGAACCAACTTAATCATGCCAAGGTGTACACTAAGATTGATCTACATGGAACACACAACTTGGTGCACATTTGAAAAAATAACAAATGGAAGACAACGTTCAAAACCCATAATGGCCATTTTGAATATGTTATAATGCCATTTGGCCTTATTAATGCACCTATTATTTTTCAACATCTAATGAACGATGTATTTTGTGAATACTTTGATGATTTCGTGATCTATTACATCGATGACATCCTCATTTTCTCAAAGAACATGGAGGACCATTAACATTATCGCAACCCCACTTTGGGGCTAAGTGTGAGAAGGCAACTCACACTCCCAAAAGTGGGAAAATGGAGTCCTCCCGGACTCCCGAAAACTCAGAAGACGATTTGAGGGGGTCAAATCTCCTTACCTTGGTGCGTTCTTTATATCAATGGAAAGCTCTTGAAGCATAGATGTCCAAAATGGCCTTGCATTGCCCATTTGGACATCTACAGCCCAAGTTATGGGCAAAAGAAGGGCCGGGAGTCAAACTGCCAGTTTGACTCCCGACCACTAAAAGTCAGGAATCGACCTTTTTCCGACGTCGCCTCAAGGAGTGCAACATGGCGTTGGAAAGCTCTCGACGAGAGTTACAACTTTGGTTTAAAGCTTGTCCCGATCCGAGTTTGGGGTGAGGAGCTATGACCGTCCAAAGTCCCGAAACTCCAACCCGGGACAGTTTCGGGATTCCAACTTGGGAGTCCCGGGAAAAAAAGCCATTTGGATGTAGCCTCGGCGGAGAACTGTAGAGTATACTATATGGGGGAAGGTGGTGGCTTCCCCCGAGTCCAGGCCGTGGTGAGTCTTGTGTGTAAAAGTGCATGTGGCTTGTCCCAACACCCAAAGGTGTTCCCGAATGCAAACTAACCCTCTTATGGTGGGTTTTTGGATGCAGATTCAAGCTTGATCTTCTATTCCATCTTCCTAGTCTAATCCCGGGACTTCCAGCACGCCCCTCTACCCCCTTTTAGTGCTGGAAGTCGGGAACGCCCCTCAAGTCCCAACTTTCTGCAACTCAACATAGTTGGACCCTCAAGTGGATTCAACTCGAGACTTGGGAGTGCGTCAAACGCCATGTACATCTAGTTTTGGAGAAGCTTCAGGAGGTTAAACTTTACACCAAATTGGAGAAATGTGAATTCCATCAATTTGAAGTTGAATTTTTGGGTTACATCATTTCTAAATATGACATTTGCATGGATCCTCATAAGGTTCAAACCATTGTTGATTGGGCTATTCCAGCTTCTGTTTGAAATGTCCAATGTTTTCTTAGATTTGTTAATTTTTATCAACGTTTTATTACCCATTATTCTTCAATAGCGGCCCATCTTACTTTGTTGACTATGAAGGATCAACCTTTTTCTTGGGGAGTTGAAGTTGATAATGCCTTTCAACATTTGAAGGTTTCTTTCATGACCACCCCCTTCTTAATTCATGTAAACCCTTCCAAACTTTTATTTTGGAAATGGACGCTTCTAACTTTGTAGTAGGTGTTGTGCTCTCCCAACTTGGAAAAAATAATTTTCTTTATCATCTCAACTTATAACCATCATGGATGGCTTTGAAAAGTGGCATCATTTATTTGAAGGAGTTCAACATGAAATCACTATGTATTCAAACCATAAGAACTTGTAGTATTTTATGACAACTCGTGTTTTGAATCAACACCAAGTTCAGTGGGCATTGTCCTTGTCCCAATTCCAATTTGTCATCACATCATCTTGGGTGCCCAAAAGGGAAACATGTGAATTGTTTTGTCATTTGTACCCCACACCTAAGGAGGGAGATGTTGCCTACGAATAACAATGTGATGTCATTCTCAAACTTAAACATATTCAACTTCAGGCATTGTTAGTAATTCCTAATGACATAACCCTTCTTTGTCAAATTCGTGAAGATTTGAAAAAAGACCCTCTTACTATTGGCATCCAAGGCCAATTAAGGATTCATCATCAAGTCTAGGATTTTTCCTAATGATCATGTTAAGTTCGAGTTTCAAGATGGTCTATTTTATATTGATGGTCTTTTACATGTTTTTAATTACCCCAAGGGACTTGAAGTTCTTTAGGCTAGGCATGATGTTTTGGCTGTAATCCATTTTGGATTTAACAAGACCATGGAATTAATGTCTTGATATTATTAATGGCCATAGCTTTGGAAGTATGTGAAGGAATTTGTTAAATCTTGCAATATTTGTGCTTGAGCAAAGAATTCGCGTCATTGCCCTCATGGTCTCTTTCAACCATTATTAATCCCTAGATCCCCATGTCTTCAATTTCCATGGACTTCATCATAGACCTTCCACCTTCTAGTTTTTATGACTCCATTTTGGTGGTGGTGGACCATTTGAAAAAGATGTCTCATTTCATTCCGTATACCAAAACAATAATGAAGGAATAACCAAATTATTCTTTGATCATGTTTTTCAGTATCATGGTATTTTTGAAGATATCATTTTTGATTGTGGGCCTCAATTTGCATCCAAGTTTTGGAAACAACTCTTTAAGCTTTCGGGTGTGAAGGTGAAATTGTCATCAATTTTCCACCCCCAAATGGATGGGTAAATAAAACGGGTCAATCAAGTTGTGGAATAATATTTATAATGCACAACCAATTATCATCAAGATAATTGGTTAGAACTTTTGGCTACAACAACACAATGCATTCATCAACCTGGCAAACACTTTTCTTTGCAAATCATGGTTTACACCCCAAGTTTGACATTCAAGGTATGCACAAAGTTGTGAATCTAATAGTTGAGGATCAAACCATGTGGTTAATAGATGTTCGAGCTCAACTTGTTGATGAACATTGGAAATAACAACCCAGCTTCAAAGTTGGGGACCAATTTTGGTTTTGACAGCAACATATCAAAACAACAAGGCCATCAAAAAAGTTGGATCATCAAAGGTTAAGTCCATTCCTCATTATGAAACAAATCAATGTCATGGTTTTCCAACTAAAGCTTCCAGGTTCTATGAAAATCCATCCTATGTTTCATGTTTCCTTATTGGAACTTTACCATGCGTTTACCATTCCAGGAGGAAGCCATGATCCCATTCCACCTATTGAAGTCAATGGTGTATGAAATGGAAGATATTTTAGATTCAAGGATCTTTAACCGTCAACTCCAATATCTTGTTCATTGGCATGGGTATGATGTGAATAATGGCACTTGGGAACCAATCAAAAACCTATTAAATGCCATGGAGAAGGTGCACGAGTTTCATTGATAATATCCCAACCAGCCCAAGTCCACTCCTTGTGCTATTCATTGCTAGAAGGGGAGGTGATGTGATAGATGTGAACATTAAACACCATCTTCCAATAGATGAAATTCATCCATAACTTCTAATTAAGTTTTAGTTAACTTTTAGTTAATTCCCATGTTAACTCCTAATTAACTCCCATTTAACTCCCAATTAACTCATAGCTAACTCCTAGTTAACTTTTTGTTAACTCCTAGTTAAACCTTAATTAACTTGTAGTTAAGTTTTAATGAAATCCTAGTTAAATTTAGTTAACTCAAAATTGATTCCTAGTTAAATCTGAATTAACTTTCAATTAAGTTTCAATTAACTTGTAGTCAACTCCTAATTAGGAAGGTTCTTAAAAAGGTTCCTTACTTGATGCACACATAGAAGCTTCCTTGCAAGCTTCCTTAAGTTAAGTCCCCAAAGAAGTATAAATAGGAGTAGGACCCTTCATTTCTTTCAATTTATTCAACACTAGTCTTAAACATGATCTTGCACCATAGCCATGTCATGTTCTTTTCATGTTCATGTTTGATTATGTTAGCATAACAAATATTTACTTTCATGTTGGTTTTGCACATCTCATGTTATTGTTCTTAGTTATTATGTTTTTGTTTTTGAATTGCATAATCTTGTCATGTTCTTTATTTGAAAGTTAAACTTAAACCTTTTCCTTTAGCCTTTGTTTTTATGGTTCTTTGTGTCCTTAACAAAACCTTTCACTTTCACAATGATAAATTAAGTCCTTACCAATGGATTACAACATCAAAAGGTGTCCAATTTTGGTCAAGTTTTTACTTTGAGATGTTTATTTCATATCATTACAAGACTATGAGGTAGGTAACAACTTGTAGGATGATAGGTAGGAGGTAGGTAGGTTAACGAAATAAGTAGGTGGATGAATGGGTAAATAATTAACTGGACAAGTGGGTGGGTGGGTAGATAGGTGGTAGGTAGGTGGGTGTGTGAGTAGGTAAACAAGTAGGTAGGTAGGTAGGTGGTTTGGTGGGTAAGTAAGTAAGTAGGTTGTTTAATGGGTGGGTGGGTAGGTGAATAGGTAGGTATGTATGTAGGTAGGTAGGTAAGTAGGGGGGGGGGGGGGGGGTTAAGCTTGTATGTTCATATTAAATGACTTGTAATCATTTGTTAATCATTGTAATGATAATTGGACATCAACATCATTTTGTCATTAGTCATGGATGTCATATAAATGAAAGAAAAATGATGAAAATTAACACCTTTCATCTTGTTATCATTTCATCATCTACTAATCACATGCCCCACCAATATATATGATTATGATATTTTACTCACAGGATTCAAAACAATAGTTTATGACTAAAGTCATACATATAATTTAAGACTTTTTGGTTACAAAAAACATAATTTCTTATAATCCTTCTAAGTTACCGAAGTCTAAGTATAGGCTACCATAGGCTAGGTTTTAAAGTTAGTCTTAGGCTATTATTAGGTTAATGTAAATTATTATAAAGTAGTTGCAAGGTAAGGTGGACGAATTTTGACACATAAATAGTCCATAAAAAGTCCATTTGGTAATGTTAAAATTGGAATTTATTATGATATCATTGTTTCAATGGGGATTAAAAGTGGTTAATGAAATGAAGACTATGTGAATATAAGCAATTAAATAATTCTTTAGCATGCATGTTAAACAAAAAAACATTAAAATCCATCAAAAAATGAATATGATAAGACTTTTGAAAATAAGGTCTATTTTAAGACATTTAAAAGTCCATATCTTTATTTGGGTTAAGGTTAATCTAACAATTTTTTTGTAGTTATGTTATTTTTGCTTTAATATATCATGTATTGCATCACTATAGGATAATCCAAACAAAATTCATAAACAAAGATTATTTGTATAAAATCATAAATAAAATACCAATCCACATTTTTCAAATTTAAAAGTTCAATATCTTATATTTGGAAAATATATGTTATAACTTTTTATGTAGATGTTTTTTTATTCAAGTTGAAAACCTTAATTTAATGGAAATTTTTGCATAATGATGATTTAATGGCATGTTACTGCATGACACTACAAAAACATACAATGTGACACAAAAAGTGGTCCACCTTAATTTACACCCACCTTCTAAATTATTCATAAATTAACATAGGCCACTTTAATCTATATGTAGGCTATCATAGGGTAGGTTTTTACGTTAGTCTTAGGTTATTCCTAGGTTAGTATAAGCTATTTTAAGTTATTCTTAGATTAATGTTAACTAATTTAAATTAATCTTAAGCTACCATAGGCTAGGGTTTTAGGTTTATCCTAGGTTATTATTAGGTTGTTGTACATATAGGTTATTAAATTATTTTATACTAGGTTTTTAAAAAAATTATTCCAAATTATTATACCTTAAGGTTTTTTAGGTTATTTTTTATTATTCCACCTTTGGCTAATATAGGCTATTGCACCATATGTAGTTATTGGTTATCATAAGTTATTTCACCTTAAGTTATCTTTGGTTTTTAAAAGTTATTCAATATTATGTTATTATTGGTCATTTTAGATTATTCCATTTCAAATTACTTTTTGTTATTCTAGGTTATTCCAATCTAAATTATTCTAACTTAATTCTAGTTTTTACAAGTTCATCCATTTTAGGTTATTTCACCCTAAGTTATTTTTATGTTATTATACCTTAAATTTTTCTTATTTATTTTAAATTATTTCATTTTAGGTCATTATACTTTAAGTTATTTTAGCTTATTCCACCTTAAGGTATTATAGATAATTCTACCTCAAATTATTTTTTCTTATTATAGGTTAGTCCACCATAGGTTTTTATTATTATTTTAGGTTATTTCACATTAAATTATTATAGGTTCTCTTACCTTAAGATATTATTAATATTTTAAACTAGTTTACCCTGGGTTATTTTAAGTTATTTTATTCTTTTAAATTATTTCACCTTAGGTTTTTATTATTATTATAACTTATTCCACCTTAAATTGTTCTAGGTTATTTTGTCATATATGTCATACCTTATGTTATGTAATCCTACATTGTTATAAGACATAACCTTAAGTTATTTTTGGATAGAACCTATAATAACCTAGGGTGAAATAACATAAATTAACATAAAGTGTAATAGGCAATAATAACCTAAAATAACATAAGGTGGAATAACTTAAAATAACCTAAAAGTTGCATTCATAAAATGAACCAAGGATTATGTGTACATGCATAAAATCTTACACCCCCATGATTTTGAAAAATGATTACATGATGTTAAGGGGATAGGTTAATTACATTGTTTTGGATGAACAAGGCATTAAGGACAAGGATTGATCATTGGACATTGGAGGTTTAAATTTTGAATTTTTGTTTAATTTTGAAACATGTTAATGGTAACTTGGGGATTGCCTAAAGATGGCAGTTCTAAGGAAAGGATTTTCATTCTTAGGCACACAATTTTGAAGTAGTGATAGATGTAGGTACTTTGTAGTACAAACTATAAACTCTGTTTTTTTTTGGTACCATAAATTTAATTTTGTTGTTTGATTTCATTTCAACGAAACATGGGATTTTTGCTATTTTTTCGATTAAAGTTCTCAATAACAAATGAAATTCAGACTTTTGCAGTGATTTTCATATTCATATTATTGTGTGAATTCTTTGTAGTATACATATTAAAAAGGAAATGAAATGTAATTTTGCTTATGGATTTTCTACATTGTATTTTAAAGTATAGATTATGGTTATATGAAATAACCATGAATTCAATGTTTTAATGAATTGCAAAGACACGCGTGTTTAGAATCAATGCAGGAATTGTGAATGTGTGCATATTGTAGTGCAAATATGTTATTACAATAAATGCAAAACAGATTTGCAGGGATTTAATCCACATTTACCACATGAGTTGTAAATATTATAAATTAATGAAATCATTTTCAAAATGTTTATATATTTATGAATTTTCGTCATAATGAATTTTGTGCAATTTTGATTTGTTTCATTCATCATAAAGTGTATAATAAGGAGTGGACAATTCAATGTGGACTAGGTGTTAAAATTTTGAACATCCTTTATCTTATGAAAAACCAAACCATTGGATGACCATATATTGATGATTATGAAGGCATAATATCATTAAAATTTTGAATATATGTTTTATTTTAATTATTCATTATAGTCCTTTTTTAGTGTCTAAATGTGATTAAAATCATTAAAACTACATAGTTTGAAGAACTTCTTCAAATATAAATATTTTCTAGTATAAGAAAAGGCAAGGTGCATTTTTGTGAATATTGAATGTGTTATATAATATATATATATATTGTGTGAATATGTTCTACTGCATTTGGAATGATGTTAAAAAAAGTTATATGTGATAAAATCATTTTATAACGTATCATTTAAGGTTTGAAACACATATTATTTGCAAAATATTGACATGTTTACTTTTGATGAAATCTACACATTTGATTTACTTAAAAAATTATCATGAAAAATATATTTAATTACATATTGTTTGAAAATTCATGGAAACACATGTGAATTAAACTTTTGAAGTTGGCACTATCATTCTATAATGGGCCTTATCCAAAACATGGAGGCCATGTTTCAAACTTCAAAAGAACATAATCCTTTAAAAAGGACCTACACCTTGGGCCAACTAGCTCTTTTTATTGTGAATGCTTAAAGCAGATAGTTGAAAAGAACTTTAAAAACAATAAAATATAATAACTTAATGTGGTTTAGCCAAAAAAATTTGAAAATATTATAAAATAACCTAGAAAAATCTATAATAACCTAAAATAATTTTAAACCTAAAATAACCAACAATGGAATAGGCTAGGATAACTTATGGTGGAATAGTCGAAAATATTAATTAATAACTTTAAATAGTTTGGGGTAGGAGAACCTAACGTATAACCTAGGATACAGTAACCTAAGGAATTTAAAACGACATCAAAACAAATCTATTTATTATAATTAATTATTTCAATTAGTAGTGTCTGAGCTATACCGACACAACCGTGTGTGTTAATTTTAATTTTTAAGAGTTGCATCAAGGATATTCAAGTGTGGTAAGATTATTAGGGGTTTTTAGCAATTTCATGTTACAATAAGGGATGATGAATGCACATGGTTGCGTGGGGGGTTGTTTTGTTTTTCGAAATATGATATTGGTGAATAAGGTGTTGAATTAGTTCCTTTCTTCAACAAAAAAATGATAACCATAGTTTTAGGATCTCATTTGCATAATTAAGGGTGAAAGATTTTCTGAGGGTTGGGGTTGGAAATAGGCACCAAAATTCGTGGTGCTCAACAAAACATTGGTCTTTTTATAATATTTAGTGAGTAGCAAGGATGTTGAGATTCATGAAGTAGTGGTAGAAGTGTCAATAGAAGGTCTAATAGAAATAAAACGATCTTTAAACCCATAGTTAACATTAACATTTCGCCATGATAATATTAAATTATTTTCTTAGAATAATCTTCAAGCACTAATGATGTGCTTGTAAGATTTTTACGATGTAGTCCTAATACACCTTTATTCAATCTTCATTTTTATCAGGTCCCTAAATAGAATCAAAATCAAATTTAGATCCTGACATTTCCACCTAAGTAGCCTCAAATTAATTACAATTTAGTAAATGATGTAAAGGGGATAAATCACAACTATAAGAAGTCCATAATGCGATGAATGGTGTGAGCTAAGTATTCAGCTCAATGCTCCATGGAAAGGGGGTTGATTGGGCCTTGTAGCCAATGGTAATGGCCATCACCGGGAACCCAAGCTTAACATCTAGAAATACACTTATACTTTTTCCTTTCACCGGTAGCGTATGTATTTTCAATTATAGTCACCTCATAGAACTGGGAATAGAGGGACAAAAAATCGCCTCACATAATGAATTATGTAAACTAGTAATGAATCATGATAATTATATAATGATTATATAATGACATAACTTTAGGCAAGGTGAAATAAATAGGGGTGTAAACATTTCATTTTTCAAAATCCCATAATGATTTAAGCTTGTGAACTACATTTCACTTTTATACTAAGGTTTGGGGCTCTAAAAAATATTTCAATGTGTAGTCTCATTTACGATCACATCTATAATAAAAAAATTCATTCTCATTTTAGTCATGCAACTTATCGTAAAATACCATAAAACATCTAATTTAATATTTCAAGAGTTATTGAATCCTTAAAAAAAAAAATGTAGACTTTGATGCGTGATGGAACACAAGTTTAAGAGCCCCCCAAAGACCAAAAAATGGTAATATGGTTTTTTATTTATATTTATTTTTTATAAAAAAAATTGTAAATATGAATCCATTTTTCCACATTTTTTTAACCAAATAAAGTTAGAAGAAATCGCAATAGCAAGGTATTAGTTTTCTACCTTTTAACATCAAAAAATTCACATTATAATTTGTAATTGCCTAATTCCAAAAATCTAACAAAGGTGTTAACAACTAGAAGTAGGGATGAGGGCAAGGAAATTTATAAATTTCATCCACAAGAAAATAAAGTCTTATTGTTGAAAAGGAATCTCCAACAACATTATGGCATCAAAAATTTAGGCATTTCAATTTTCAAAGTTTGCATGTGTTGTCAATAGGAGTTGTCATAATTGAGATGCCAAATTTGCCACCTTCAAAGGTGTTTAATGGGATTTGCATGGCTAGAAAGAAACACTAAATTGAATAGCCCAAACAAAGCACAATACATGGAACTGGACCAAATTAACTTATCCATTCAAATGTTTGCAACTTTTATGTATGTTTTTTTTGTCAATTTTCAATCTTTCATCATGTTGATAGACAACTATAGTAGAAAGACAAACCTATTTCATGAAGGCCAAAAATGACACCTTCAGTGTATTTAAAAAATTCAAATCATTAATCAAAAATTTGAAAGATCCTATAATCAAAACACTACACACAAATTGAAGAGGAACGTATGTGTCCAAGGAGTTCACCCAATTTTGTGAGCAAAGTGAAATTTCATGACAACTAATAAATGTGGACATTTTTCACAAAAATGGGATAGCCAAACATAAGAATAACATTACTCATGATAAAGTAAAAAACTTGTCATTGAACAATAATGTTCCATCTTATTTGTGGACAAAGGTATTCAACATTCATGAACATCAATCCAAATAGGTCCATATGAGGACTTATTTTAAAGGAGGTCTATATAGGGAAGAAACCCAAGGTTGATGACTTACATGGCTATTTGGCATATATGATCTTCATACTTAAAGTTCAAGAAAACAAGTTTGAAAATCAAACTAAAAAATGCATGTTCATGGCTATGCTGCTCAATTCAAATTTTTTTGATGTTACAACCCAATAACCCAAAAAAGTTCATTAGCAAGGATGTGATATTTAACAAATCCATATTCAATATATCACACATTCAAAATCACCAAGTATGAAATGAAACGACTATCATTCCATGTCGCCATGTTATAACTTTTGGGCCATTTAAGGTGGTGCCTTTGAACCAAATTACAGCAAAAAAACCTTCATTCAACCTTCAAGTTTTAATTTTGATGATGGAGGCCCTAAACAATAAATTCAAGATTTTGCAAATGTTGATTAGCCACCACTTGTTTAGGTTTTCAATTGTACAAGAAGGTCAACTTAGTATTCATGAGATTATGTCTGACTTATGTAATTCAAAGGATCAAAAAGTTATGTGAAAGCAATTCATTTGTCACATAGGAACCAAACCAAGAAGTTAGAGATTGATTCCATCCACAAGAATCACACATGGAAACTTGTGGATTTACCTTTTGAAAAATTACCCATTAATATAAAATGGGTCTTTAAGACTAAATGGCAAGTTAATGGTGCACTAGACAAGTCTAAAGCAAGGTTGGTTGCTTATAACTTTGAGTAGTAGAAAAGGGATCAACTATAAAAAAACCTTCAACTTGATTATGAATGAGCTACAATCCATTTAATGGTTACATTTGGCATCACAAAGGAGATGGAGAATCAAACATCTTGACATGAAGATTACATTTCTTCATGGAGATTTTTTTTAAAAATTCATGTTGTAACTCAAGGGAAATCCAATTTTTTTCACACATAAACACTTGGACATTGCATATCTAGTGAACATTGTCAACAAGTTTAGGAACAATCCTCATGAGGTTCACCTCAAGGCAACAAAACATATTCTTTGATATATCAAAAACCACTCTTGAATTTGGGATATATTTTCCTCATGAGGATAGCGGCATGCTCACAAGATGGGTGGATGTAGATTAGGCATACAAACTTAACAATTGAATGTCCACCACTGAGATGTTGTTCAAAATTGGATGTAGCCCATTCTTTTGGATTAGTAAGTTGCAACCCACCATTGTTTTGTTTAACATAGAAGCAAAAGATTGATTTCTTTCATATGGTGCTAAAGAGATTTCTTGACTTCAAACATTACTAAAAGACTTTAACTTTTAGAAAAAAAAACCAACACAAATACATTACACCAACCAAAATAACATCAAGCTTGTGAATAATCATCTTTTAAACATACATGAATGAAACATTTAGAATTCTAACATCATTGTATTAGAGAAAAAAATGTGTGGAAAAGAGATCAATATTATCTACATTTCTTTTCCATAATAACAATTTGATATTTTCACAAAGTTGGCAAGGGGATTATTCAATTTGAAACACTATAGCCAACATCAACATGTTTGATTTGTGAACTCAAATCATTGCTTAATACATTAAGCTAATTAAATTTCATTTTGATTAAAATAGTTAGTTTAAGTCAATAAGTTATGAACAAAAAAGGGTGTAAGAAATTATTCTTATGTCTTTTTATTTATTAATCATTGCTCACAAATTTTTAAACATTTCCCAACTTATCTTTGCATGAAGTCGCATTTAATTACATCATCAATTAACACATAATAAAATTTTCTATGATGCATTTTCCCCAGTGATCAACATTTTTTATTTCTACTACCCATCATCACCGCCCATTGATTATAGGCCCAGTAATGTGCATTTATGTTGTTTCTTTTTCTTGATTTTGTTTACCTTTGTACACAATCTTTTTTTTTTCCATTATTTTTGCAGTGCCTTTGGAAAGTATCTCTTGATATCAAACACAAGAATTAAAACTTCGAACATTTGGTAATATATTTTCATGTTGTATTTAATTGAATACTTGTGTAACCTTTGCCATTGAATACACATTGTCATATTAAATGGCAAACCAATTTTAAAATCCAATTCTCATTCAAATTTTGAACTTTGATTGAATTTTCAATAATAAAAATAATTCAAAATTCAATATCTCTTGCACCTAGGTTTAGGGTTTAGGGTTTAGGTTCATCCTACCCATGTGATTTGGTTGTATGTACTACATTATAGGATTTGGGATGTTCATCCAAAGTCCTTGAAACTTTAGTCTAAAGGTCAAGTATGAACCTTTTTCCCCTCTTTTAAAAAAAGTGATCATCTTAGCCCACCCCATAAGTTCCTTAGAGAAAGTTATTTTGTAATTGATTTTTATTTGAATTTTCATATTAATCATATATTTCAAAATTCAACATTTAATTTTTAAAAAATTGGGAAAAAAAATTGTGATTTTTTTCGTCAAACAAATGGGAAATTTTTGTTTATTGAACTCGGAATTTGACTAATTTGATCAATTGTTTTGAAAAAAAATGTTAGATTTTTTATATTGCAAAATTAAATGGAAAGAAAACCAAAACCCTAATAATAATAATAATGAGACCAAAACCCTAATTAATATTATAAGACCAAAACCATAATAATCAATAATGCGAAGAACAAAACCTTAATCAATAATAGGGAGACCAAAAACCCTAATCAATACTACCCAGACCGAAACCCTAATCATGCATACGAGGACCAAAACCCTAATCAATAATATGAGCGAGAGCTATGACAAGATGATGCAAATTCCCATTACTGATGATCGATGATGATGAAGATGAAGAAGAAGAAGACGACCATGCAAGAGACCCACGCCAAGTTGCTGGTAGTTTTGTATCTGCAACGATCATCCCTTTCCGTATGTATCTGAAGAAGCGCGAGTTCGTTCACAAAATTCGACTTCGGGACGCTCCTCCGTCGTGCTCCTGCGTTTCTCCAACCGAGCGCCCGTGGCATTCCTTGCGGTGAACGCCTTTTTCAGCTGCAAGCTTCGGGAAAAAGAAGCCGTAGTATAACCTTTACCATTTTGAAAACGATGAATTGATTTGCTTGTGCGGAAGCAGCAGCAGCAGCTTCAGCAGCACCTTTCCTTTCTTTCTTCCTTCCTTCCTTCCTTCCGCTGGCGTAAACAAACCCCCGCGTATCTGTGCGAATTCTGTAACCACAAGACAGTGTCAGCACGATATTCGAAGATCGAATCTACAAAACAAGCTTCGGAGGTCTTTCACTCTTCTTCTGTGACCTTCATCTTACGAATAGGTACCAGTGGCTAGAACCCTAACCGAGAAGAGCACGAGGGAGAAAGAGTGACCAGGGGAGTCCAGGGTAATAAGTATCATGGAGAGGACGGACGATCGTAGCGGCCGTCGCGTCCGTGCTATCCGTGTCTACACTCTCTGCCAAGAGTCGAGGTATGTGTTTCGTTTCCATCTTGTTGCTGATGTTTTTTGCTTATGTTATCGTTCTTCTTCTGTCTCTCTCTCTTTTTTTTTTTTTTGGGTTGGCTTTCTGGTTGTTGTTGACGCCTGGATCTTTGCGTCCACATGAACGGGGCCAGATACCTAATCGTGAGGAACGTCCCGGCCTTGGGATGCATTGACGAGTTGGTGAAGCTTTTCGCTCTCTATGGCCCGATTGAAGAGTAAGTCTGTCTTGCTGGCTTTCCCTTTTCATTCTGGGAGAGTATACTCCAAGGTAAAAAGGTTTTGGCAGCGCAATAGTGAAGATGGCAAGGTTTGCATATTCTTTGAAGAGTGGTGAAGATAAGCATGGCAACACAATAGGTGAAGATGGCAAGGTTTGAATATTCTTTGACAAGTGGTGAAGACAAGCATGGCAGCACAATAGGTGAAGATGGTAAAGTTTGCATATTCTCTGAGGATCAGTGAAGATAAGCATGGGAATTTTTTTTGCAGATAGATGATGATGATGATGATGATGATGAATGCAATATTCAGGTACAGGCTGATGGATGAGGAGGATTGTGAAGAATTTACAGATGTGTACTGGATCAAGTTTGCACATATCAGCAATGCTCGGTAAGCACTTCCCTAGCTGTGTCAGGTTAGTTTTTTCTGCACTTCAGGCTGCAAGTGATTTTGTGGAGACAGCAAGTCAGAGTTGCAGAGACACTGTTGATTTGTGGTTGGATATGGGGTTTCAGGTTTGCCAAGAGGAAGCTGGATGAGTACCAATTCCTGGGGAACTTGTTGCAGGTATCATATGCTCCCAACCATGAGACTCTGGCTGACACTCGCAATAAACTGGAGGAACGACAACGCACTGTTTTAAACCGGCTCAAGTGTAAGCCACCACCATGTTAGCAGAGTGGTTCTTTGCCTTTGTAATATGTCTTTTCTGTTTTGGACCAATTGGCATTTTTTACATGCTTCTCAATATTTTTTGAATCTGATTAGGTCACCAGATGGGATGTGCAGGCAACAGCAGATCAGAGCAGCAGCAGCAGTGGCAACCACAAGGACCAAGGGATCCACTGCTCAGTGCCTCTTGGCATGACAATCGTTCAGCTGAGCAACCCCCTCCATCACCACTTGAGCAACTACACCCTGCAGTGCAGTAAGAAATATTTCTAGCAAATATTCTCTTGAGGTGAAAACAAAGGGATGAGTAGTTAGCAGGCATGTATGCAAGTGTATAGCAGCTGGCAATCATTACAATTGGTGAAGAATCTGGTATACGGTTGTGTTGACACCAGACACAGGACTCATCCAAGACACCACTGTTACTGCCACTTCAGGTTGCTGAGCATAGAGTGCTTTTTCACATGTGCAGAGGTAGGGGGGTTGTGGAGATTAAAACAGCAACAGCAATTTCTTCCTATCCACAAAATGCCACAATACAGATGAATCCACATGAGGTCAGGGTGGTTCTCTCCCTCTGCCTTTGATCCAATTCCGAGGTTAACCTATGTGCACAAGAAGATCAATAAATGGCTTGCTGGTCTGGTGGGTACATTGGTTGTGCAGCAATTTCGAAGTCCAAGCATGGATGCAACAAGACAGGCAGTTCGCCAAAAGCTCAACAAGGTACATATTGACCTCCTGCTTGCCGTGCAAGAAACTTTGCAAATTTATGAGGGTGACAAATTTGATCATTTCTGTTTGATTATGTCCACATAATATTCTGTAGATGTGGTCTGTTCCTCATATTCGTTTTACACTTGCAGATTTCAAGTGTGAGCATGCAAACACCAGAATTGTCAGGGAGGAAACACGGTGGAGAGACAAACAGTAGCACAGTGTCAAGTCTAGTTGGCAACATGCATGGTACTGAGCCTGCCATGAAAAAGCAGCGACAGGACAATAGGAGGAGAATTTGATACTTTGTTGCAGTTATCTGGACTAGTAAGTTTTCCACAATGAATTACTTTGACAGGTTCAGTTTTCTGCAAACAATGTATTCAGTTTTTGTGGGCATGTTCAAGAAATTCATTTAGGCCTAGAAATGTAGGATGCTTTTGTTGTCCGTTTTCTTCTCTTCAAGGATCTTGAAAGAATTTTCTTATTTGAGCCTCAACTTCATTGAGCATGATGATGTTGTATTGAACTGTCTCATGCTTAAACAGTGAATCCTGAGTTTGTCCTCCAAATTAGTCATGTTTCAACCTTTTAAGCTAAAGCGAGTTCTTCTCTTCCAACCCGTGGATCTCCCTCCAAGTGAGGAGAACGGATCCACAATGTTCTGTTCTGTTTTTGCAAGCCATCCTTCTCACCTACCCTCGAGAGAAAATGTAGGAGTCCCACTTCCCAAGAAGATCCCTCCAACACTGGAGACCATTTTCAAATGGGGGGTTTGTACATGCAAGGTTTTTCCTGACATGTGGACCTATGCTTGCAGGGGGATCATCACCATATGCTACCTTCAGCAGTTGCAAGCAGCCATGGGCACAAGGGTTGCATGTAACTGATACACATCTATTGTAAAATCTTGGAGCATCTCCACCACAGTACCACATCAGGGCCTTCAATGGCAACCTGACAAAGAAAATGTTGAAACTCTCCCCACCAAAAATCCCGGTATCACCAAATATCAGCTGAACCCTGCCATTCAGGGCTCCCCGCTCCAGCAAAGAGGTGTTGTTTGCCATTGTCACCCAGAGCCCAACTATTGTAAACAAAAAAATGGTTTTGAGGGTACTAATCTGTGTTTGGATTTTTGTGAGTGCTGTGGGAGAAGCTGTGGGAGAAATTGTTCCTGCAGGGCTCAACATGACACTTGATGACAAACTACCCATATATTGAACCCTGGGAATTCCTGCAACCTGATTTTTGAGCAACCTCCTCTTCGTGGTGACTTTAGAAATGAGGGAATGGTGCAGACCTTGCTGCAGGAGTAGCTTGTTGAGTGACACTGACAGGAAGCTGGATCCCATTGAATCAAGGATGTTGCCAAACTGCAATTTGGACCAGTGGCTCCCATTTTGCTTCACTCTTCATTGGCCAATGACAACACTTGATGTGCTTGCCTTTGCATTTCATGCCCACACAGACAGTAGACGAAAGATGGCATCGCAAAACTATCGCTTGATACCTCTTCAAAAAACTGAGGTTGGCTGGATACGGAAGGGCCTTTGCAGGTTGTCTGAAAGACTTGAAATTCAAGGGTGAAGCAGCTCAATGAAATCTAGCTCAAGCAAATAAACCCTTCTTCATCGTTACAGAGATTGCAATTCAAAATTCTTGTCTCTTATGAATTCAGCAGTTTCCACACCTTGACAATCTGACTCGCTCTAATCTCAACTACCTGATGCTGCAAGCTACTTTTAGAAGTGATCTGCAGCAACCCATCCACGATCTGCCTCTGAGCTATTTCGGGGAAACCAAGAATTTCATGTGCAATTCCTTGACATACTGGGCTTCTCTCAGCTTTCGTAAACCAGGGAGGTAGCAGGGTTTGTGGCCTAGTGGGGCATGGCAGCTCTAGACTGCCTTCAGTCTGGCAACCTCCCCGGCAACTTTGGTTTTGCTTGGAGAATATGGTGGTCTGTGATCCAGATGCTCATAAGCAAACCTAATCTTTCTGTCCATACACCTGATCCAATGATTTTTAAATCCCAAAACTTTGGCACTAATGTTATGATCCTCACAACCATTTTCAAACAAGTTCGCTTCAGATTATACATCTTGATGATTTTATATGATTTTGAATTGAGAAAAGCTCTTCAAACATAAATGACCAAGCTTGGTTCAATTATAAAAAAATTACTTGCGAAAGGAGGGTCAAATTTGGAGACCTTCCTTCCCTTCATGAGGTCCAAGTGAGGTGCATTCATTACTTAGAGCAGAATATGGCAAATGAAATTTTCAACATGTTTACAAAAAGTGATTGCAAACCGAGCTCTTGAATACAAAAGAAATGATTGTAAGCCCTAAGGGCTATGGCCATGCACTCACTTGACTCCCTCACCTGCTGTAGTCCAACTGGGCATGAGATGAAAAAACAAAGGTTCAAACTGGTACCCAATCTAGGTGTCCAAACTGGCTTTACTTTTTGGACAACTTTGAATGTACAAGTTGAGTTCAAAGATATTCTTGTTATATAGCACAGAGGTTAGTTATGGTGGGTTTCTTCTTACAAAACTTTCCAATAGGGTACTGTGATCACAGCAGCTTTCCACTATGTTTCTTCAACTGGCTCTGCTCACAGTCATCTACTCATAGCTCTACTGCTCAAACATTGACAAATTGCAGGAACTCTGAAGAGCTCTGAGTCAAACTGTGTGACTGACACTGTGTACAATGACATTTGTCCTAATTTTTTTATGAGAACGTGTATTCCCGGAGTTCCTGACATGATTCAACTTACTTGCATCTCTCCAATGGAAGGCAACTATTCCTACAGCAACCAAGAAAGAACTATGTCATTGGCTTTCCATTAGGCTGTTGTGATCACTCCTAATGGAAAATCTTTCCAATGGAAGGCAACTATTCGTACAGCAACTAAGAAGGCCCTATATCACTGGCTTTCCATTAGGCTGTTGCGATCATCCTTAATGGAAAATCTCTTGAATGGGAAGGCAACTATTCCCTACAGCAACCAAGAAGGCCCTATATCATTATTGGCTTTCCATTAGGCTGTTGCGATCATTCTTAATGGAAAATCTCTCGAATGGAAGGCAACTATTCCCTACAGCAACCAAGAAGGCCCTATATCATCATTGGCTTTCTATTAGGCTGTTGTGATCATTCTTAATGGAAAATCTCTCCAATGGAAGGCAACTATTCCTACAGCAACCAAGAAGGCCCAATGTCATTGGCTTTCCATTAGGCAGTTGTGGTTTTCCATCGGGTTCCGGTTCCCTAGCCAACCATGGTAGTTAGCTCAGTTGCTATTTTTACTACCTACTTATTAATAACCCTCTAGCCCTGCTTCCACACTAAGCATTTAAATGCATCTGCTTATTTATTTATTTGTTTGTTTATCTATTTATCTGCTTACATAATAAGTAACCACCTATTGTTCATCCTTCCTACCTACCCATGAGACTTAATTTTCACTGGATAAGTAAAAGTGTGTGTGTGTTTTTTTTTTCATTTTTTTGACATCAAAATTTTAGAAAATTATTTTTTAAAATATAGAAAAATTAGTCGAATTTATGCTAGAAAAGCACCCAAAAAAATAATAAATCCAAAAATTTCCCATTTTCT
>Ga0209611_10001430_pt1 | contig 40625 bp, 47 predicted proteins | sample S1TSphgellanicum_3_FD_187693 | JGI IMG/M metagenome (GOLD analysis project Ga0209611, IMG submission 187693) | Host-associated microbial communities from peat moss isolated from Minnesota, USA - S1T2_Fc - Sphagnum magellanicum MG (SPAdes) (version 2) | ecosystem: Host-associated > Plants > Peat... | reverse complement strand
AAAAAAAAAAAAAAAAACCATTGAGTTGCATAGGTTGCTTTGATCTCAAGCTCGGCCCTCATTGCTCACACAGATAGCATGGCCTTTTTACCTATACAAAAAAATCCCTACCACTCATAAAAAAAACAGATGTAATATTTTATTTCGCTTTTAGTTTCTTCATGGATATAGGGTTTAGGGTGCCTTCCAAATATATTAGGAAATTTTCTTTCATTGAATTAATTACATTTCCCATAAAATTTTATTAAAAAATTTAAATCAATTGTTTTCGGATTGCAAACTACATACATAATGGTAAAGGTAATATGGTCGGTCATTCCACTTCTTTAATCATCATGTAGGTTAGCAATTGAACGTGACAATTGAATGCACTAGGTTCGAGAGGAATTATAGTAGCTGTACAGGTAGGAGCAGTGAAAACATATGTAGCAGCAGTGGAGGCGCTCAGGCAAAAAATTAAAATAAAGACAGGTTGAATACTCAGAAACCATCACAAAATTATAAGTTTACAACACAGGCATCACTTATTATAGCTAATTCACTTATGGTTGACTGATATAGGAAAATTAAACAAAATATAATTAATTAATTAATTAATTTCTTTCTTTATCTTTTAAGTTCTGGGTGAGAATTAATTATGTTTCTGACTTCATTTTATCTCATTATTAAAAAAGATTAAGTACTGTACTGTGCAGCTTTCGACCTGTCGTAGCGGATGCCGGAGCTGACAGCTCCGGTAGTCTCGGGACTGCCGTAGCGGATGCCGGTCCGGCGTCCCGTCCGGCATCCCTTCCGGCATCTGAGCGCGCGGCTCGGGAGAAGAAGGCGGCAAATGAAGAGTTTCGTAACGTCTCGTTGCAGTTCAAATTCCGCAGTCGCAACTGCTGCTGTTTTCTTTCCCTCTTTTGGATTTGGAGCACCCCAGTGGTGCTTTGCGGGGATCGGAGAGACAAGATGCGAAACGCGAGCTTCTTAGATTGAGGTTTCTGAACAGGAAAAAAAACAAAGAAAATGGAGAAGATTTCAGTCACAGTAAGGGTGCGGCCTCTGAGTAAGGCGGAAGCAGCTAAAGGAAGTCCGTGGAAGCTTGGTCCCAATTCCATCGCACTCTGCAACGCTTCTGGTTCTTCAATTTCTGGCCAGTCCTACACTTTTGGTTAGTGTTTCTTTTCATAATACCAAAAGAAAAAAGAAAAGAAAACCTTTTCTTCCTTCCTTCCTTCCTTCCTTCCTCGTGCATTGATTCTCTGAAATATGATTTGCGTGTTCATTCTGAACTCTCGTGGCCAAACTTGCACATATTTGTTTGAGCATATAGTTGTCAGGAGTTCGATTGGTAGCTATGTATTGCATCTGTATTGAGGCTCTGGAATTTCTCTGAAGTCTCACAATCAAAGAAGCAATCTTCCCGCACTCAACAGGACTTCCCGCACTCAACAGGAAGCGCTTTAACCTCTTTTTGTCCATTAGAATTTTGCACAGAATGCGGCTGTTCTCTGGACCTGCACAACTCTAGGTTATCCAGCATGAACATCCATGCTGGACTGTGCAACCAATGGTCTTCTTCATGGTTTTCCACATTGGCTATGCTTTTGGAATGCAGACAGAGTATTTGGATCTGATGCAACAACACTTGAGATTTATGAAGCACATACCAAAGACATCATTGGATCAGCTGTACAAGGCTTCAATGGTTAGCTTTCTGTCCTGAGATTGATTCCCTTTCTCTTCCTTGTGTAGTGGGGCCATGCAGACCAAGCAAGCTAGCAAATTTGTATACCTTGATTGTACTGTTGGTAACAAAAGGTCATGTCCATTCATAGCTGCTTATCTAAGTTTGTGGCTTTTTTCTTTCCCTCTCTCTCTCTCCCCAGGCACAGTGTTTGCATATGGACAGACAAGTAGCGGAAAGACCTATACCATGCGAGGGTCACCTCAGGAACCCGGTATCATTCCCTTGGCTGTCCATGAAGTCTTCAGAAACATCCAAGCTGTAAGTTTCCTTCCTTCCAGACTTAAAGAGAAGTGTCAGCAATATGGGTGTCTTCTTTTTCTTCTTCTTCTTTGTGACAATGCTAATGATCAAAACATGCTATTGAATTGTGCAGGTCAACACCCGTGAGTTTCTGTTGCGTGTTTCGTACATGGAGATTTACAATGAGGAAATCAATGATCTGTTGGCTCCAGAGGCACAAAAGCTACAGATCCATGAAAATGTTGAGGTACACAAAATCTAATTATAATGAAATCCTTTTTCAGGCTCCATAATGCACTTTCAATGCTAGTTGCATCAAGTTAAATGTAAATCTATACATTGAAGAGGGGTGGATGACAACAATGTAATTACCTTTGTTCTGTGTTCATTGTCCACAGCGAGGAATTTTTGTAGCAGGCTTAAGAGAAGAGATCGTGGTCAGTCCTGAGCAGGTCCTGGAGCTCATGGAATTTGGTGAAAGTATGAACATATTCCTCATCCAAAGGTTCATATCATTGTTGATTGTCATCAAGTATTTCTTCACTCATGTTTGAGATTCCCTTGGGTAACTGATTTCACTCCAATTAGGTGAAAATCTACTGATTAAATGATAGTTGAAGAATGTTCATATACATGCATCCCTGAGTTGATGCAGATCACCGGCATGTGGGAGAAACGAATATGAATGTGTACAGCAGCAGGTCACATACGATTTTCCGCATGGTAGGCAATTGGGCATTCTCATGGTATTGTCTTGAAGATCTAAACCTGGTACATCAGCCTGGTTAGGTTTGTGGGTTGTGTGACAAGTGCAGTTTCAAACATCACCTTCTGCAGGTGATCGAGAGCAGGGACAGGAGTCAGGATGACCCTTGTGGCAACAATTCTGTGCAAGTCTGTGATGCTGTCAGGGTTTCAGTTCTGGTAAGGCCTTGTATCAATTGGCTGTCTAAGTTTGAATCTTCCGTCAAAAACCCACTTTGGAACTGGTCTATTATGATGGAATGTTCTGCTTTGGAGGATGGGGTTTGTTGCACCTGAAAATCGGCCTAACAGTTTTTCATACAACCTGTTGCTGTGTGAGCAGAACCTGGTGGACTTGGCAGGTTCCGAGCGTGTTGCCAAAAGTGGTGCAGAGGGAGCTCGATTGAAAGAAGGCACACATATTAACAAGAGCCTGATGACACTAGGGACAGTGATCAACAAACTCAGTGAAGGCATACAGAAACAGGGGTTAGTGTCCTGTGAAGCCTGTTGTGAACCAAATCTTGTGGTGTTGCCTAAGCCTCAGGGAACAATGCAGATTTTTAGGATGTGAATAATTGATGGAGAGGATCCTATTTGTGCTTCAGACTGTGTGCAAGGCATTGATGAGACAGCAGTATTTAGCTATTTTTCAGAGTTGGTCATGTTTGTTTTCTCTTAGCAGTGGCCATGTACCCTACCGCGACAGCAAATTAACAAGAATATTACAGCCAGCTCTGGGGGGCAATGCGAAAACAGCCATTATTTGCAATGTCACACCTGCACTGGTAAGAGTGACTCTTCTTCTTTATGTGGGTCCTTCCTTGGATCTCAGGGTCATACGACATGTGACTAATACAGGTTTGCTAAGGATTGGAAGGCTTTCATGAATTATTGTTTCTGAAATGTATCTCTGGTTTGTAGGTACACACAGATGAAACTAAGGGGACTCTCTATTTTGCAAGTAGAGCCAACCGTGTCACCAATTGTGCTCAAGTAAATGAGGTGAGGTGCATGCTTGCTTCCACTATGGGGGTACATTGCTATGTTTTGCTGATTACATTTTCTGGACATCAATTTGAAGTTGAAACAAGTGGTGCCATTGAAATTGTGTAATGCAGATTATGACAGATGCAGCCCTGCTAAAGCGTCAAAAAAAGGAAATTGAAGAGCTCCGGACAAAGTTACAGGTACAGTCCCTGATCTGTGAATTATCTCTCTCATGATATCTGTTTAACCTATGCCCTATACTGAAGCATGGTGCATTCTGATCACAGGAGTCACACTCAGAGCACTGGGAGGAGGAAATTCTTCACCTACGAAATGCTTTGCTGAAGGTAAAGTTGTAATAAATGTCAAAGTTCTGTACTTGAGCAATGTTTAGAGACTGTGTTTGTTGAAAACATTGCAGTGGCTTGTTTTGACAAGAGGTGAGTATGTGTTCATCATGTTTTCTGTCCTGGCTTTCAGACTGAACTTGATAGAGAGAGAATGGCTTTAGAGCTGCAAGAAGAGAAGAAGGCACAAGCTGAGCGTGAGCGCCGGTTAAGGGAGCAGGAACAGAAGATTGAGAACCTCAGCACCATGGTCATTAACTCTGCTGTGGATGATCGGGACTTTGATAAGCGGAGCAAAAAGGTTCACCACAGAAAACTATTCTGATATGATTTTCTAAAAACAAGTTTGTTATGAGAGTACAGCACTGGTATCAAGCACTTGTGGCAATGCAGATCTTTACCTCATAACAGTTTTATCTACTGCTGTTTTTCAGAACAATCGACGTGAAACATGGTGCCCACGAATTCCTGCAGAAGCTCCTGACAATGTTGAGGTGCATATATGCAGTGCCTCATAGGCTGGTGCCCCTGTGGAAACCTTAGTAGCTGCATGACTTAGCTCTTTGTTGAATGCTTGTGAAAATTGCATAAATAGCTTCCTGTGGAGTAGGCACGTTTCTGTTGTAGAGATATGCAAGATAGGATGTTCTTGATGGTGGAATGTACAATTGTCCCTTTGACACACATGCAACCATTAAATCCTTTTATGGATCTCTTTTGCAGTTCCATGAGATGATGAAGCCATTTCAGAAGGAGGTTTCTCGGGGGCCTTTTGGTCCTTCAGTCCTTCCGACAAAGAGGGAGAGGCAGCTCTGTTTGCCTCCTCCATTTGAGAAGCTCTGTGAGGAAGAAGACACCATTCTCTCATCTTTCAAAGAGGAAGAGGAAGACGGGGCTGTTGAAACTCCAACTATGGAAGCTTATAGTGACTCGGACAATACGTTCTTGGAGCCTGATCTGGTCAATGTAGGTGAACGGCGAAGAAGAGCATCAGTAGATAAAGAGATCACACTTGAAGTGAGTTGTGAATCCTCCTCTTTGTTGCACAAGCAGCTTAAGCTGAGCTCTCGGTATTCATCTAGCTCAGCTCTTGGGTTGCTGGGGATTGCTTGTGTGATTCAAGAACTGCTCTGAGGCTCTTATAAGTGCTCTGTTGAAACTTTCAGTCTGATCAATGAGCTCAATAATTTGGGGGGAATGTAGGACTAGTACAAAGAGGATATAGAGACATGGCCATTGAGAGACACTGCATGGGAAACATTTTGTTTATCTATTTTTAAGTGATGATCTGGCACGGATTTTGCAGCTTAAGCAGGAGATCGGTTATCTACAAGCACAATATGATGACCTCCAGTATGACAGTGCACTTAAGGTGAGAAGTACACCTTCTTGGCCATGATCCAGGCTTGGAATTTATGGTCCCTTTAGATGGGCAACTGTTCCAACAGTTCATCTGTTCTTGTCTGACTCAATTGCATCAAATTCTGTGCTATTGTTAAGTACTGGCATTTCTTTGGCAGATGCAGGAAAAGATGATTGAAATTGAGGAGTTAAAGAAGGAATTGGTCAATGCCCAAATGGCTGCAAGCAAGGCCCGAAAGCTGGATGATAATTTCCTGCAAGCTCCTGAGGTGCAGAGAAGAGTTAGAAGCTTGGATGGTTGTGAAGCTGATTCCAGCCTCAAGCAGCTCAGAGCTCAGGTATATTATAATATGTGATCCTGGCAGCAAGGTGATGAGTGTGTGGAGACTTTGCTTGAGTAGCCTATTCAAATAATTTGTTGACTATAATTTTTAGGCTTTACCGTTTTCATAAGGGCAATGTAGTGTTTGGTTTTTGGCAATTACAGTTTGTTGGTCTACATCAATCTCAGAAACATCGGCAAATGATTTACTTCTCCATATTGAAGTTCAAGAATTGACATCGCTCTCAGATATCAAAGTGGATGTTAGCAGGTTCGGAATCTGGAGATGGAGAAAACATACATGCAGAAGGAGTTGGATGGTCTCACAGAAGAGGCAAATTGTCATGCCATCACAGCACGAGAGTATCTTGAGGAGGTAGAATGCAGTTCCTCAAGGTTTTGGAGTCTTGTCTAATAAAGATAGGTGCTGGGTAGCAAAACAAAGTAAGAAATTCCTACAGCAACTCCACCTGGAGAGATCTAAGGACTGATACATTGGTTTTTCATGAAGTGTAATCCGTCAGGCAGCATTTGTGCAGCTTCAAAATCTGGAGCTGGAGAAAATTTCCATGCAGCAGGAGCTGGATAGTCTGACAGATCAGGCTAAGGTCCAGTCAATTGCTGCAGAAGACTCTCTGATTATGGTAATAATATGTTTTCCCCTTGCGCCCTCTCAGACAGTTCATGGGTGCACCTTTCACAACTTCAAATGCTGACCGTCAGATTCTGCTTGTGAGTAGGTGAAGAAAGAGCTGCATGACACAAGGAAAGAAGCTGCCATTGCACAGCACCAGCTCAGTTTGGCCTTGGTTGAGATTAAAAGGCTGCAAAATGAGAATGAGAAGGCATTGACACTGCAAACAGAGTTGATTTCCTCCTTTGACGAACTAAAATGCGAAGTGGAGGCTGGCATGTCTATAGCAGATTCTCTACAATCAACATTTGCAGAGACCACTCAATCTTTTGCACTCTACCAGAGATACTTCCAGGCACAGCCCATGAACCCGAACTTTCCATTAGATAGGGTGCTTCCCTGCACATGTCCTAGTTCTCCTAATATGTGCCTAACTGTATTTTGTTGTGCATTTAGGATGCTCTGTTGGATGTCAAATTATCAAGCTCCATTTTAAATGAAACGTCGGAGCAACCTCAGAACAGATTTACAGCACTGATGAAGGAGCACACAGCATTACAGTTGGCCCTTGAAGCAGTTCAGAATCAAAGAGACACCTTCTGTAAGGCTTCCAAGTCAGCAGACAAAGAATTAAAGGCCTTTGAAGTGGAGGTCAGGAAGCAACAAGGAGAACTTGAACAGGCTGAGGCAAAGTTGGAATCTGCAAATGCAAAGATTCTGGGTGCAACCAATGAAGTGGTGAAACTACAGGAACTTTTGTTGCAGCGAGACAAAGAGTTTCAAGTGCTTGAGCACAATCTCAAGGATTTAGAAGCCAAAGCCTTTGCATCAACAGAGGATGTAGAGAGGCATTCCCTTGAACAGAGAGTAAAGGTTTTGGAGCAAGCCCTCCAAGAGGCTGCAACTGAGAAGGCACACATGATTCAGAAGGGTGAGACAATGCAGGTAACTATCCAGGTGCTTGAGGGAGAAAGGGATGCACTCATAGAGACATCCAAGCAGGCCCAAGCTGACATGGATCGCCTTCAAGGAAAGCGCAGGCAAGAACTCAAAGAAGCTCAGAACAAGCTGGAGTTGGCACAAACTGACACTCTTGCAGTGGTTGAGCAATTGAGAGTCATGGATTCTTTTTTGGCACAAAAAGAGGTGGAATCCCGAGCACTTCAGCAAAAGTTTCAGGCTGTTCAAGCAGAAAATGAGTTGATTCGAACTGCCATGGCAAAGAGTGCATCTGAGTGGGACACAGGCAAGCAAATGCATGCTGAAGAGAAGCTTGCTTTCAATCAGAAGGAAGAAGAGCTGGTAAGCTGTCTTCAAGTTGTGGAGGGAAAGAGAGAGGTCTTGGTGGGAAAATGTGAGCAAGTGCAGACAGAGATGGAACTTCTTTATGGAGAACTTGACAGCCAAGGCCATGAGCTTGTGGAAGCCAATTGGAGAGTGCAGTCTGCACTTTTGGAACAGAACAGTATCATGTTTACTTGCACAGCTGACAACTGATAGCATTCTGTTTAAGAAGTGCAGATTGCAGTTTCCTATCAGCTCCTGGCTTTGGCTGTCAAGTTGTCCATAAAGATATTCCATCTCTGTCTGTGCTTGCATTCATTTTTAGTTGTGCAAGTGCAGATTGCAGTCTTCTGTATCAGAAGTTTCATTAAGGGGATGTTGTGGAAGATTCTGATGTTTTGTGTTCCCATGATAGGACCCCAATGCCAAGTATGAGCATTCAACAGCTGAGGGAACAGCTATCTCTGAGTCACCAGAAGTGAAACTTGCAGAGGCTGAACATGTGTCACCTGTTTTAAGTCAAGAAAAGGAAATAGCAACTGAGAATGCAGAGAGAGCAGCTGAGGAGATGGCATCCTTGAGAATCAAAGTGAAAGTTCTTGAGCATGAACACAGCATACTGGTATATTCATGACTTCAATGAAGTACATGCACTCCCTTGATGTCAGGTCATTGGTTTTGGAGTGATCTTTAGATTAATGAATTCTCCAAATGCTTTCAGGAAAATCAACAAGTTTGAGAAGCAGTTTTCATTGACATGCTATGGTGGGATGTCAGTGAGTGGAGATCTCTTCATGGTCTACTTCTCTAATTTGATGCTGTTTTCATATACTACACTGAATCTTGGTTATGCAAACAGGTTGAAAAACTTGGTAAAAGTGAAACTTCTCTGCAAAGTACTGAAGCATTAATCGCTGAAGCAGCTCAAGAGATGGAGAAGCTCACACAGGTCAGCATGTATTCCTTGCAAACCATCACCTTTTCATTTTATCTAGTGCAAGGGACCATCATGATGCGCTATTTTTCTTCAGCTTTGTATGGCAAGGATGAGTGGGAACAGATAAAAGAGAGCAGCTTTCTGTGCCCATGTCCAAAAGTTGTCCATGTAGTTATCATGCTTAAATGCTTCCTATTGTTAGTTTCACAGGAGCTTCAAGCCACAACTGCAGAAAAGATTAGTGCAAAAGCAGAATTGGAAGCACTTCAGGAGGAGAAGCTTCGTCTTCAAAGAGAGGAGGATGCATTGAAAGCAACAGTAGCTTTGGCAGAGACAGAGAGAATGCTAATCAAGAAACAAAATGATGAGGCTCAAGAAGAGCTGAAGGCACTTGATGAAGAGTTGGCAAGGCAGAGGCGGGACAACGAGGAAGTAGTTAGTGCATTGGAGGAGGCAAATTCTGCAGCTGCTCAAGCCGCACTGGTCACAAAGGAATTGCAATTGAGGTTGTCTGAGACAGAAGACAGACGGCAATTTCTTGAAAAGGAGATTGTACATCTCAAATCAGAGGCAGCTGCTGCCAAGGCAGATTTGGAGACAAGAACTTGTGAGCTCCAGTTGGTGGAGAAGAACCTGGAGCTGGCAAGGTCTGAGTGTAGTAGTTCTAGGGTTGAAAATGAAGAAATGGGCACACTTTTATCTCAGAAAAATGCAACTCTTGAGATGCTTTCCATTGACATGCAGAACCTTGAAACACAGTTTGCTGCTGTGAAGCAAGAGTTGGCAGTCAGAGTGCATGAACTGGAGGAATCTGTGTTCAAAAATTCTGAAGAGAAGCTTGCCCTTTTGAAGAAGCAGGAGCTGTTGCAATCCACTCTTAGGAAGGTGGAGGGAGAGAGAGATGATTTGCAAAAATCATGTGAAGTTATACAACATGACATGAATAGACTTGCTGAAAAGATGGAGCAGCAAGAAACCCAGCTCACAGATAGGATATCAGAGCTTGTAAATGAAAACTCAGAGATGGAGGGTCTTAAGCATAAACTTGAGATGCAGCAAGTGGAGCTGAGTGAGATTGAAACCAAACTAGCTCGAGCAAACCTGGAGATTGATGATCAGGAAAAACAGTTGGCAGCAGTTCACTCCATTCTGTCGGAGAACTCCAAGGAGCAAACTTTACTACAAAAGAACATTGAACAGTTGGAAGCAGAAAAGGTTCGTGGTCCTTGCATGATGTTGAGAACTTAATGTAACAAGATCCATGGTAAAGTCTTGCAACATAATGTCAACAATCTCTTTGGTACACTATTGTGTTTGACTGATATTGATGTTTGGTTCAGAAAAGTATAAGAGTGGCACCCAACTGAAGTTCTGAATTGGGTCTGATAAGTTGTTGTGTGAGTTACAGTGTGCAATGAAAAAGACCTTGGCAGAGAGGGAAGCAGAGCTGGTAGTGCAAAGATCAGCTACAATAGAGGCAAATAACAAACAGGAGGTGAGTTGGGTGCATATCAATTAAGTTCAGCAGTTTGCTTATTGCCACATAGGTATTGCACTAAGTAATTTGTAGAGCAAGTATGTATCTTGTGCAATGCACCTTACGCTCAGAACTTTTATTTGTTTCTGCATGTGGTTTCAGGTGCAGAAACAGTTGCATTTCACAGAGGCAGCTCAATTGAGGTCAGACATCCTGGTGCTCCGCAAGGAGTTGAATGCTGCAAAGTCAGCTCCAGCTGCTCTGGAAAAAGAACGTGATGGACTGGGAAAGGAGCTTGAGAAGCTAAAAGTCAAGATGAAAGACATTGAGGCCAAGCTTAAATCAACCTTGATTGAAAAAAGCAAAGTTGAGGTAAAATTGTTTGAGCTTTCTCCAGAAAATCATGTTCTTGAAGTCTCCAGATTCTTTGCTTTGGTTATGCTTATTTCTTCCATGTGGAGGCTTTTGCTGATTCTTGCTGCTGGATTTGGGTTTACAGGCCGAGAAAGTGAACATAGATCGGGAATTGAAGCAGCTGCGACAGAGTACAGCATTGCTCAATAAGCGTGAATCTATTGTTGACAAACGGCGGGAATCTATAGCAACTGGTCTCAACAAAACTAAGGCCCAGTTGTCAACTGCAGAACATGCCTTGCAGATGAAAACTATTGAACTTGAGAAGACTTCTTTTGACCTGCAGCTTTTACAGGTGCAAACACCTAGACAAGGCTTGGTTGTTTCTCCAGTCCACCATGGAGTTTAACCTGGTTGTGTGGTCCTCCACTTAATGAGAATTGACTCTCTCTGCCATGGTTGTGTTCTGGCTCTCTTATTAGCTTCCCATTGAATCTAATTTGGGCATGCTTCGTTTGGCAGGACACATATGCAAAACTTGAATTTGCAATGTCTGAGATGGAATGTGACTTGACAGCTGTCAAGGAGAAACTTGCTGAGGCAGAGATGGCAATTACTGTCCTGGGTCAAGAGAAACAATCTGCAGCTGATGGCATGGAGAAGGTTGCCAAAGACTTAGAAGTGGCTTTGGAGCAGCAGAGAGTTACTGCTGCTGAATTAGAAGCTCTGCAAGCAGAACAATTGTCACTGGTATTTAATTCATTCACATGCTAAAATCATCATATCTTTCATGTCAGTGGCTTATGAAGGATAACATAATTCAGAATTCTAAAAGAGCCAATGCATGAACAAAAGCCTAATTCTAGGTGGTATCTGATTTTTATGGGCAGATGTGTTCTTGTTGCAGATGTAGCAAGAGGGGTTCATTATTCTTCTTGTATGTGGAGAATTGTTGCTATATCATGTCATGTGGTGTGCTTTTGATAACACTTCACTCCTTGATCCAGGTACTGAAGCTGCAGGATTGTGGAACTGCATCCAAAGATGCTGAAAAACTGGCAAAGGACCTTGCTTTGGAGAAAGACAAGTTGACCCAGGTGAATACAAAGAGAAGATGCTAACTTAAAGGTTCAGAACAATGTTATGCTAGAGAATCATCAAAGAAACAATTCTAGCTCAAAATGATTGGTGTTGATAGACTGGTTTCTTTTACCCGCCAACCTTGGGCCAGACTTTCCTTTTGTGACATCATCAAAAGAGAATTTCTTTTGCACAGATATCTTATTCTGAGGTTGATCCAATGGACTTATGTTTGTACTCATGATGGACACGGAGATCTCTTGTTCTTTCGAGAGCAAAAGACTCAGAGACTGTTGACACATAGATTCTTGACATTTGTATTGTTGGTATATGTGTGCAGCAACTTACAGATGCATTTTTTGAGTTTGAGGATGAGAAAGCAGCATGGGCTTTACTGAGAAGCAATCATGATGCAGAGTGCCAAAGACTTGACCAGGAGATAACAAAACTTATCAACCAGCTTGATCAGGTCGGTTATCCAGATGCATTCCATATTTCCGATGCATGGGGAACCTGTTACAATGCTCTTGAAGCTTACTTTGGTTTTAGTGAGATGTTGACATGTTCTTGAATTTGTATCAGCTCCAGAAATCTTACAAAGATGCAATTACCGCAAAAGACTGTCTACAAGAACAAGTGGTGAAATTGGACCAAGGACTTCAGGATAGTGCCATAATAATTAGCCATAATGAGAAACAGGTATGTACTTCACTGCTAACAAAGTGATAATGAGGTTGATTGCATAACAAATGGGTCAATTTTAGAGTGCTTGCATTCATCTCATGCAAAGGTTGTTTGTGAATAATTTGTTCACATGTACACTGTCAAACAGCTCAAGGAACTAGAAGAGGCTGCTGTCAAAGCAGAAGACTATTTCCAAGAACAGCTGTGCAAGCTGAATCAAGCGCTGCGAGAAAGTGCTGAGAACTCACTTTTGCTTGAGCAACAGGTATATGCCTTCACGGTTCCAAAATATGCGTGGCATTCAGTTTTTCTGTTGGCTGTGGATTTTCAGAGCTGTGCAGAGAATTTTAGGGAATCTTTGCTTACAGTTCTTTTAAAGCTGACTTTGTTTGCAGAATGTTGACATGTTCTTGGATTTGTATCAGCTACAGAAATCTTACAAAGATGTAGTTACTGCAAAAGACTGTCTACAAGAGCAAGTGGTGAAATTGGAGCAAAAACTTCAGGATAGTGCCATAAAAATTGGCCATAATGAGAAACAGGTATATTCTTTGTTGCTAACAAAGTAACTAGGAGGTTGATTGCATAACAGATGTTGTTCACATTCATCTCATGCAACAAATGCTTGTGATTAACTTTTTCACATGGACACTGTCAAACAGCTTAAGGAACTGGAAGAGGCTGCTGTCAAAGCAGAAGATTCTTTCCAAGAACAAATGTGCAAGCTGAAGCAAGCACTGCAAGAAAGTACTGAGAACTCACTTTTGCTTGAGCAACAGGTATATTCCTGCACCTCCTTGAAATACTGTTCAGATTTTATTATTGGCTGTTTCAGCTGTGCAGAGAATTTGCATGTGCAGTGTCCTAAAACAGTGCATGGTGCAGGTTAAGGAGTTGAGCACCAGTCTTGAAGACCAGCAAGAGTGCCAGAGAAAGCTGGAGGAAGCGATTGCTTTTGAGAAAGAAAAACTTGAGAGTAGCCAGGTAAATTGCAAAGACCTGGAGGAGCAGATTGTGTATGCAAACTCCACACTGAAAGGAGAACATGATGCGAGAATGAAGCTTTCTGAGGAGGTACTGCAGCTGAACGAGATGCTTGAGCAGAGTATGGCTGAAATTGCTCGAGCTCCATGTGCTGAACACGTTTTTGCACTGGTTGGTACCAATTTCCTGATTCTGAGTCAGGACAGACATTTATGTCCTGACTATTATCTCTGTACTTAGGTTAGTTTGTGGATTCCCTGCATCTGTGCTTTGTGACAGACTTTTTGACTTTTTTTTGTTTTTCATGAAGGAGCAAAAGCAACAAGAGCTTGAGGACTATCTTCTTAAACTGGAAGCAGATTGTAGAAATAAAGGGCAAGCAGCCTCCTTGGCAGAAAGTCAGGTATGCTTCAAACTTCACCAGTGGCATTTATACATAAAGTGCACAATGGAACTTTGACTAAGAGTTTCTGACAGGGAAACATTTGAGATCATGATGAATCTTGTTTGATTTTCCAAATTTAAGTTTTTTAATACCCAGAATTGCTGTATCTGTTACATCTTTCTTGTTGTGGAGGGACACTACATTGACACACAGAGGCACAAGCTACAAGGATCCAATCAGTTTGTTCTCACTTTACAGTTCCTTCACAGGTGGAAAAGCTTCAGCTACAGCTGCGCAGTGCCATCGGTGTCAAGGAAACACTTTTATCAGAGCTTGATAATGCTGGAATGAATATCAAGACACTTGGTTTGGAAGTTGATGAGCTTCAAGCACAACTAGACAAAGTTAGCTCAGAAAGGAAGTCCTTGAGACTGCAGACTGCAGAGTTGAACTCACGGTAAAAGAGAGTATCCCATTTCAGCATTTCGCACTTTTTTGCTGTGCATGGGTTTCAGGTTGAGAAGCATCAGATGACCTTGTCATCTATTCTATAACCTCACCATTTTCTGACACCTAATCCTCAAGATTCTGCATTCTGATGTTAGAATGGAGGAGCTCAACAAGCAGCTTCAAGACAGTATGAAGGAGCTCAAACAAGCACAAGACAAAGGATCTCTTCTGGAAAAGGTAGGCCTTCTCAACATCAAACATTTCACAAAACTCAGACCTTGCCCTAAAACAGTTTTGTTGCCAAAACACATGATAGTGTTTCAACATGTTTTGTTCAAGGGTGACAAACCTTTCAATATACCTTAAATTTTGCTCAACTTTGACTGCAGGAAAATGATGACTACTTCACTCAAAATTTAAAGCTTGAAGTAGGATTGGATGCTGTACGCAACCGAATGGAAGTATTCCAGGGCCGTTGGGAAGATGCAGAGGTGGACATAATAGAGCTCAAAGAACAGCGACAGAATGCAGAATCTAGTCTTGCAGCATCTAGGTTAGAAGTTGTGGAACTCCATGTGGAGGTTGAGGATCTCAGGTATACCCTTCTGAACTTGTATGTGGAAAACTCATACATTGTAATTTCCACATTAAGTCCTGACACATCTCCATGTAGTGTCATAATCTGTCTCTCCCATGTATGCAGAAGGCAATGTCAAAATTGTGAAGATGAGCTTCAAATGGTGAAGAGGAATGAGTCAAGACCAGAGAAAGAATTAGAGAGACAAAAGCAGTTGGCTGAGGTCATCTCCCAGAATGAGACATTGCAGCTGCAAGTGAGGAAAGCAGAGCAAAATAATAAGGTTTGGCCAAGAAACTGAACTAAATTGACATGGGCATTGAGAATTGCTTGTTACCTTGTTTCTTTGATCTCAATTCTCCATCTATGATTTATGAGGCTCCAACATCTCCAACTTGCCTTGAGAACATAGTTCATTTGGGTTAACACAGAGGTTGAAGGCTCTTGAGTCTTTTGACTTCATTCTACGACTGAGTTTATGAGTTCAATGACTTGCAGATATCAATTTTTTGTTTGATTGCAGGCACTCTGGGAAGAGATCAGAAAGCTTCAAGAGATCCTCAAGACAAAGGAAGCAACCATAATTGATCTTAAGGTACTCATTGTTCATGCTTGTACATATCCATCCTGGACCTTGATAGATTGTGCTTGCATCAGTTTGCCATTTTCAATGCTGTACTTCCGATAAACTTCACATTGTGGCAGGATTGATTAAGCCAGAAACAATACATATATTATGACAGCGTGCAATTTAGAAACTGTAAGAGCACCACTAATCCTCTCTCAAGCAACTGCATCTTAGAGTAATAGTATTCAATACTGAGGATCAAAGTGTTGCCTTTGTCACTGCCTCCTTAATGACCTGCAGGCTAATTTGGATAAGCTGGAGGGACAAACAGCAAAGTTTGAGCTGGAGCTGGTTTCTGAGCGGGGTGAGGTCTTAAGTGGACAGAAACTTGGAGCAACTATGATACCACCAACAACATCAGCCAAGCCCAACAAGGAAATCCAAATGGCAGATGCACCACCTGCTGTGGGAAAATCAGTTCAGGAACTTAAGATGCAGGCATGTGCTATTCATTGATTCCCACTTGTGTGTTGTGATTGTGGCAAATAATTTAGTGATTGTTCAGAAAAGATGTTTTGGGAAGCTCTGCATAGAGGTCTTGATTTTATGTACAATTTCTGAATACAGCCATCAATCCATTGTGATGATAATTTCAGCCCATCACAAACTACAATGCTTTGGGTACTGAAAATCTCAGACTGTAATTTTGAGTGCAGACTGGTAGACTGTTCAAGAAGTTGCAGATGTCAAGAGGCCTTGGAAATGATCTCTACACATCCAATGCTTGTGAAGATCCTCCACCACCATCGGCAACTCTCCAGTCTCGTCCAGAGGCTTTGATACTCCCGGTATGTACTATGTACCTCTCCCTGCTTTATTCACTCACTCACTCACTCACTCCAATATGCTTCTCAAGATCAACGTATTGAGTTTCTTGATCAACTTCCAGGCAAAAGTCACGTATGAAGAGGTGATTATTATGATGAGTCTGTGTCTTGATTTGAGAGTGTGGATCTTGGCCTTTTCCCGTAGGCCATAGCTTTCGTACTCACTGCTTGTATTAGTCATGGGCTGTTTTGAGGAGCAAAACAGATTGAAACAAACAGAAGTTTTGTGTTCAGGTGCGAAAGAAGCCACACACCGAATCAAGCGCTGCAGTGGCAGCTGAAGCAAGATCTTTCAGCACTGGGGATAATAATCTGAACTCTTTATCATCAGGCTTCATTGCAAGGCGTGCGGTTCTCAATCCCTTGAATCAGCAGCACCAGAATAAGGGACCATCAGCTCCTCCAATTCAGACGATGAGCTGGGAGAAAAAACCTCAACAACCCAATGCTCCATTGAGCTCAAAGCTTCCAATGCATACACCAGCCTCTGCTGGCTTCAGGAGCTCTCCTCCAGCATCGGATAAAGAAAATTTCTAGATTCTAGTATTATCATGATCAGATTTAGCAAGTTCTATGTTGCAGGATGTGATGGCTCCTTTCCTCTTGCTCAATCTTGCTCATGAGATTGCAGGTGGCTCAGTACAGATGCCCCACACATCGTGGGGATATAGATTCAGAATTGATTTGCTAGTAGTAGATTGTTTTATGAAGAAGTCCTTGCTAGGCCTTCCACTATCATCAAGTTCAATTGTGTAAATCGCTCTGTGTTTTGAATGAACACAAGAGGAAACTGGAGCATTCTCATCATCAGCCTTTGATTGCTGCTTCTTTCTTCTTGAATCAACACACTTGGACAGATAGATGCACGTCAAGATCATCAGCAGCAGCTGTTTTTGATCACTGATACTTGCTTACTGGATCAACAGTAGTAGTGTTATGGAGAGCGAATGTCCCAAGATCATCAGCAGCATCAGAATGGCAACGATTTTGTTCTTCTTCTGGACGCCGTTGCTTGGTGTAGGATAACTTCCGCGCTTTTCTCTTGCTGCGCTGCTGCTGCTGCTGAGCTCTGTCTCTACTGCTTTGTTTCATTCATGGCCGCGTTTGAACATCTCCACCTCCACCGCCGCTCTGCGATGACGCACATTTTCGAGAAAATGTTCTCCCGTTCTCTGTCTCCTTGCCACCGATCTTTGTACTAACTGAGACGAACATGACCTCTTGATGCGTCAAACATTTGCTTCTGCACTTTGCATTCTGTCGCAACTACTGCAGTGACTGTCTCTTAGAGAGCCTTTTTTTTTTCTCCCTTTCTTTCTGTCCGTTTTTCTTTGCCGGATTGTTGAAGAATTCTCGAGACTCTTCCGCCACTCTTTCGCCATTCTTTGCCAAAGTCTCTCTGTTCAACCATCGCTTTTCTTCATTAAAAAAAAACTTCACAATGGAGATGGCCGTTGTTCCAGACATGGAACTTAGGAAATCGAAGAGTACCAAAAGGCGTCAAAGCGGGTGATTCCAATCCTTCACCTCCTTGAAAAATTCTTACAAACTATGTGTGTTTATATGTAATGCTCTTCTTTTGCTGCTCAAATAATTCTCCGGACAAGAACAAAAGATTTTCCTCGTCCAAATGTTTCCATTGCTGCTATTTCGTGCATGTTGTTCTCCTCTGTTGCATGATTCTGCAACTGTGCCCTTGCACATACTCTGATGATGCTGCTGCAGTCTGTCTGCTGCTCCATTATATATATGTATGGATGTATGTATATATGATTGATCCAATCAGGGGCTAATCCCATTCATTCTTTGTGTGTTGCAGGTGGTACACAGCTGCAGAAGTTGGAACCCATTGCACAATTGCTGATTGCTGGATAACCATCCAGGGCATTGTATACGATTTGACCTCCTTACTCCCCAAAAATCCTGAAGTCCTTAATGAGGTCAGGAAAAAAAACAAAACTCTTCTTCTGCTCTCATGACTCTCTACTTTCTGGTAGAATCCAATGCCAAAAAAGTTTCCTCCCCTGAGACCTCTGCTATTATTATGGATTTGGGATGTTGGGTACATGGGTTCCTCTTTGGGAAATAGATTTTACTCTTGATCCTGTTGTTGTAGCATGCTTCTTGCAAGCAGTGTTGGTTCCAACATCTTTCAAGAACAATCCCCAGTGCATCCATATCCATTTCCCTCAACTTTGTAAACTGACACAATGAATTTAAGTTCCAGCAAGCAGAATTTTTTTTCACACCGCAATGCAGCCATTCCAGCACGATTGCTGCAAAATTGCTTCTGATGATGACAAGAGTGATTGTGACTTTCTGACCAGAAATGGTGGTATGGTTCAGCATGGGACTTGTGGCAGCAGCAGCTTCAACTTCTAGACTATAATCTGGTTAACACTGAATGTGTCTAATGGGATTTTACTCAACAGTGCTGCCTTACAGGCTTGATATGAGAAAGGATGGAATCACACTGCAATGTGGTTCAGAGTATATCTTTGAAATTATTGAAAGCAGATTAGTTTTGAGAATTAAAAGGATCTGCACTTGTGTGTGTGGACAGCTGATTGTTAGGAATGCTGGGAAAGATGTAAGCCACTGGTTTGAACCAAGGAGCTTTCTAACTGATGAGCTTCAAGTTGTTATGTATTTTCATCCTGTGATGCGGATCAACACTTTCTACACTCCCCTGGTGCAATTCCTTCCCTCAGTATTCTTCTGTCCCCCATTCTACCAAATTGATCTTGCATATTGATGTTAAGAAAGAGGATAATGCCCTCTTTCTGGATCACAGCAGAAAAACACAGCACTGTTTCTTCTCTGAATGTTTTACAGTATCCTTTGGGATTCCCTCCTTCTAGAAAACATTGTCAAACAAAAGAACAGAACAGGAGAGAAGTCTTCTTTTCTTCTTGTAGTACTAGATGTTAATGAACCATCCTGGGTTCATTGTACATGACCTAGGAAGGGGAAAAACTTGACAGGGATCTCAGATGTGTACAGGGAAGGTTCACACATATTCCACCGCTTGATCCTCGCACAGATTATGCAATGGATTATGAGAAGCCATGGTGGCAAGATCCTGCTTACATAATTGGGCGGCTGAGCTACCAAACTCGCATGATACGCATAAAAAATGTTCTCCTCGACCATACATACACCATGGAGGTATGCACTGAATTCAGCAATTCAATTGTCTTGACACCTAGAAGTTTTCCTGTAATGGGTTCTAGAAAACAAAGTCAACATGTGAACTCATAGTCATGCTGGCTGTTGTGATTGATCTGTGTCTAGACCCTGGAATGTTGAAGGTAGACCTCTGAAGCACAAATCAATCCCTGAAGTTTATAATCAACCTCTGAAAGGGTTCTGAATTTCTTGAGCAGATGACTGCAGGATGTTAGTGCTCAAGAAACAGGAGACTAACATTGGGTAACTTAGAACTATGAAATTTTTTCCATGGTTACACTGTTGTAACACAACGGCTAAAATGTTGTTTTGTACTCTGAGCATAATTGTTCTTATTGGCTATAATTTTTTCAGGTGCCGTGTGAAGAATCCATTTCTCAGATTTTGATCCGGTATGCAGACAACAATGCACATGCGATGAGCTATGAATGGAAAGCTATTGTGGATTTCAAGTCCAAAGCTTTTTCTCTCTTGGATATGCCCCAGTGTCTGGGTGATAATGGGGTAATCAATGAGTCCAAAGACTTTGGTGAGGCTGGCATGGAACTTGATTTCTTAATACCGGTTCTCCATGTTCATTATACTGATGACCTCACTGTTGCTTGAATCAGATTCCTCATATAAATAGGCAGTTTTGCTTTTCTTCTCATAGAATTACAGGTTTGACATGATTCAAACCTGAACTTTATAAGAGGATGATGAATGTGCTGAGAAATATAGAAACCTCAAAACTTGGATTGTTCTTTGGAAACCACATACTGATTTTACAGTGGAGAGAGAGAGAGAGAGAGAGAGAGAGAGAGAGAGCACAGTCTGTTGAATTGAGGTTTGTCTGATGTCAGATTCAATTGAGCTTTGGTTCACAGTTGACAGCGAAGTAAGGGCATTGCCTACTTGGAATTGTGGTGATATTTCCTTCCCTGCATTAACCAGCTGAACTTTAAATTCTGGAAGGTTCACTTACAGAACAGCAAGAAGTGTTTCTGTAATACCTTTCTATATGTAGCCTCAAAACCAATTATAACCAATCCTGTATTGTTTTCTGTTGGAACCTGCTATGACTTTGATTCCACATGAGTCTTTCATTTGTTTGAATCAGCAGGGATGAGAATAATCTTATGACTAGCATCTTTCTATAAGAATTCCTCCACAAATCTATCCCCAAAAGAGAAGTCCATGCTTCTCATTAGTAACTGGCACATCCTGCAGCAACTATTGAACTGTGGAATTCCTTGAACGAAGGAGGAAGTTTGAAGAAGAACTTCATATATCCTTTGTAGGTATCATCACTTCTGCCTGATCTCTTCTCTGTGGACACCCTTTCTCCTCCTCCCCAAAATTCAAGAGCTAGAACATGCTCTTTCCTGTAAATGTGATGCATAAGACATCGAGTAAGTTTCAACTTCATGTAGAAGAGCAAAAGGAAACAAAAAATTAAAAATAATCTCAGGAACAGCAAACAACCCCAAAAAACTTCTGGAGACGGGACAGCTTTCTCGTATGATTGCAAGGGAAATGGTAGGGAAGCTTACTGATCAAAAGCTTTTGCCATGCAGCTGATTCCATTCTTTTATGATTGTAAGGACAACTGGGGAGGTGATAGAGAAGCTGTACTGATCAAAAGCTTTTACCATGCAGTTGATTTCATTCTCTTATGACTGTGTAAGACAGATGGTAGAGAAGTTTACCAACCAAAAAGCTTTTGCTATGCAGCTGATTCCAATTCCCTTATGATTGTAAGAGAGATAGTAGAGAAGCTTACTGATCAAAAAGCTTTTGCTACATGCAGCTGATTTCAATTCTCTTATGGCTTCTGTACAAGAGATGGTACACAGGCTTTACTGATCACAAAGCTTTTGCTATGGAGCTGATTCCAATTCACTTATGATTGTAGGAGAGAGAGAGAGAAAGAGAGAGAGAGAGAGAGAGAGATATGATAAGTTGGAGAAGCTTTTGCCAGGGATTCTCTTCTTTGTCTGCACTCTGAAACACAAATTTAGAAGGAAGAAAAAAACTGCTGGAAGTTGGTGTATTTTTCTTCTGCAGACTTTAGTCCTCTTGGTTTTCGAAACACAGCAATAATAATATTGACAGAAATGATAAAAGCAGGAAAATAGATGTCCGTGCTCGGCAGGATTCGAACCTGCGCGGGCAAAGCCCACATGATTTCTAGTCATGCCCGATAACCACTCCGGCACGAGCACCAGATGACCGAGGCTGAAATTTTTCATTATTTATACCGTTCCGATTGAGAATGTTCCTTAGCAAGACACCATCACGCGACTTATTGCAGTGTAAAACACATGCGAAGATGACCAAAGACGAGAGGTAAAAGCGTTAAATGAAACTCCTGATGATTTCTGTCTCTCCTTCTTTCCTCAACACAAGATGCCCAGGTTGTTAAATTTTACATCCATTATTTTCTCAGCAGACTTGAAGGTTTTTAGATTTCAAATGCATAACTTTCTCAGGTTCTATTCACTATGTTTTTGTCCACAGAAGAGGCCCAACTATAGTTCCTTTGAAAATTTGTTTTCGTCCTAAGTTTTCTCCTTATAGACTTGCAAGACTATGTATATATATACGTAGAAGAACTACTTTCTTTCATCCACACCTTCTCAGCACACTTGAAGATTTTGTTTAATATCTTTTTGTCCACACAGAGAGGCCCCACTAGAGTTCTTAAATCTTCTTATATTTTTCTCCTTACCTTTCTCCAAGAAAAGATTTGTTACTTTCTCATAACATCAGCACTGCAATTTCTCCTTGTATATATATTCACTACTACTTGAACTTGAATGTGTGAGATCATGGATATGTCATGAGGCTAGTGCCTCTTGTGGGCATGAATTCTCTCAAGAACAGGAGATAGCACAACTTGCCACAAATAGAGATATTCCCATAGTCATTAACTTTGAGAGTGTACTCCAATCACTGTAGAATTTCAGAACAGCCAACTTTTATCAACCTTTTGCACAAAGAGTCTGGATTTTTTATTTTTTAAAAAATTTCCCTCAAAAAAGAGGGGAATGAGCAAAGAAGAGCCTAAGATAAAAAGAACAAAAAGGTTGGTGGCTGGATCAAGCAGAAATTTTAAACAGACTCTGTAGTAAGAATTGGTGTACACACCAGGAAATAATCTAGAAAATCGTGTCATAAATCAAGACAAAACACTACCAGAGGATGAGGAGGAGAACCATAAGGTAACACATCTTCTTCATGAAACAGAAGAATGGTCTTTTTGGTGGGGAGTGATTTCTAGTTCTGTGATGTTTCAATTTCTAGTTCTGTGAGTGCACAACCAGAGAGAGTCCAGGAATTGTAAAACACAATGAAAAGAATAAAAGACAACAATGAGGTGCGACTCTCTAACAATTCAGCATCTAGGCCCACTAGGCAAAGCAATGTGACTGACACCCATAAGCCTCAAGCCATGGGAAGCAACCCAAAGCAACTTAAAATTTGGCTAAATAGAAACAATGATTCAATGACCAAAAAGACAGTCCGTGCAGAAATCTCCCATACATCCATTAATCCATTCAAGCTGCAGCCACCACCCCACACAAACAAACCCCAAATAACCCCTGCTTCTTCTTCTTCTTCTTCTTCTTCTTCTTCTTCTTCTTCTTCTTCTTCTGCAACTTCTTCCCTGTTCATATATGTACCAAGCCCACCTTCTGCATGAATCCTGGTAATAACAGGTGATATCAATTCCCATTCAGTCTTTTGTGGCCCACACAAGTGGTGGCATCCCATTTTCTTCCTTCAATTGTAAATCTTCACAGGCTTCTCAAAATTATGCCGATTCTGCAAGAGTTAACACCTTACCTAGAGTTAGTCAGAGAAAGCATGACAAGTAGGGGCACCCTGCAGTGTTGCTCATTTAGGAGTTTCCAATACTTTGGCAACCATTGGAAGGACTCATAGTGGTGGACAAACAAGGAACTCCTGACTGACAGTGGCAGATAAACAAGAAAACCCCCCCCCTACCTGCAGAGAGATCATCATCAGGAGTGAAAACTCTATTCCATGAATTGCATCTGCTAAGTGTAGCTACCTACAACAAAGATTTGGTTTCTGCCTCCTACTCTGAAAACTAGCACACATGATCATTCTTGCACAGAAATATGTGTCAACTCAATTGGACAAGTTGCCCCCCTTAAGACTCTACTTTTCCCATTCTTTCAGACAGAGAAGAGATGGAGGAGAACCTGGTTTGAAGTATGGGATCGCTTGGGGGTAGAATCAGTATGCTCCAAACCCAGGTAATGCTCCCAAGCACCATATGTGTCTCTCTTCTGTGAAAAAACAAAACAAACACAAGACCATGGATGACAGACACAAACAGAAAACAATGAAGGAAAATCTACTGCAACCCTATTAATATGCAAATGAAGCACCAGGCTGTGTGTTTCTTCTGTAAAAGCAAACCAAACAAGAACATGTGTGACAGACACAAACATAAAACAATGAAGGGAAGCCATGGCAACCCTATTAAGATGCAAATGAAGAATGAGGCTTTACATTTAATTTAATGACAGTGAATTCGACTCACCAGAAACCGGCTTGCAACAACATCACTGTCTTGTAGATACTCCGGGCGACCCAATGAAACAAATGCAAAGTTCCACTACACAGGTGAACAATGGTATCAGCAAAAATAATTCAGTCACGAATTTACATTGACATCAGCAACAGGAAACTTGTGCTGCTTACAGCCACAAAGGATTAAATGGCATGAATAGTGTCATCTGGCCTGTAATCACAGAGACATTTATTTATTGGGACGACTCACTTGAATCTCTCTTTATCAACACAGTGATAAGATATTGCTGGGAAAAATTTGTCTTGTATGTGTAGTGCTATGTTGAAAGGGTTAGTTGAATCATGCACAACCTTAGAGATTAAGAACCAACCTTAGAGAACTCTTCATAAGGTATTTCCAGCTTTCTTTGGATGCACTGTTTCACCTCTGCCAATGTCTCAGTCTCATGCACCACCAAGAAAAATGGTTCCCCAAAATTCTGCACCTGCAATTTGCAACCCAGTGTGAGCTTGAGTGTTGAATCACATGAATGTCACATGAACAGCTTCGGTATCAAGACTCACATGAATCAGATTTTAGAAAACCAAACAGTGCAATGAAGCAGCTTCAAACCATGTGATTTTGTGAGGCATCCCGTGAGAAGTGGTAAACGTGAATCAGACGATCATGGGCACCCAAGTCCTTTTCCTCATCAGGAATCTGTATGCAGATATCAAGCCACAGTCCAGACAAAACATTATCCAAGTCAGACTCAACATCCAGAGTAAACATTGGCCAAATGCTACACTAACAGGTCAAGGAATCACGCACTTGAATCTGAATTAGGAGGGCTAAAATATCAGATTACTGCTGAATATAAGGTAGCACAATCTCAGTATATGTGCCTTCATGAACCTAATTGCTTCCAATAACCTATGACCACAATCACTGACATTGCTTCAGACATCAATCCTCATATTGCGATTCATGCAATACTTTACAAAGGCACCATCCCAAAGAAGTAGGAAACTAAATCCAGCAAAACAACCTTCATCATTCATTCTATTAGTACCATGCATACACTGAGTCCATTAGGATATGCAAACACACTGATCTGGCAATGAAGGACACAGCTAAGCTCTGAAGAATTGACAGAGAACTGAATCTTTATGTCAACCTCTTCTGCTCGTAATGTCCAATACTGATCATTGATGTTCTCAATCTTCTCATTCAATGGAAAGATCTGCCACACATGGGAGAAACTGAAGATCAGAATATAAGACTCACATTTGAAAATCCCATTTAAGTGACAATTTGATTATTATGATCTTCATTCAGTTCTATCTTAACTGTACACATATCAAGTCCATTTGTTAAGGATTACAATTGGTAATTTTCCATCCCAGAAGCAAGATACTGTCCTTACACTCCCACGATAGCAGTTAGAAGTGAAAGAAGGCAGACTTACAAATACATTTACATACCTTATAGATTTTGTGGTAGAAGACTTCCAGAATTCTCAGCTCTGCCTTTGGGCTTGAGAGCTCCACCTTCCCAAACAGCCAAGAAACCACAGAATACTCATTTTCCAAATGCAAGTGTATGGACAGAACTGAATATAAACTGATGGCTCAGCAGACCTCATATATAACAGGGGAACCAAAAACACATCCTCACTTCACCTCCCCAATACATCAACTATCATAAGAGACACAATATTGAGAGAAAGAAGACTGAGTTGGGGAACATGAATAGGATGTGTTCAAATGAAACCACCAACTAGTACGAACACATACCTTGTCCTTGAGTTCAACAATGACATCTCCAACTGTGCTCTGCTTTGGTAGTCTTATATTGTGTACTGACAGCTGCCAAAAGTCATGTACTCAGTATTGCAACACAGATAAAAAAAGCATATTGGTAATAAGCATATATGAAAGTGCAATTGCTAAATCAATCATTACCAGCACTATCATTCAAGCACTCAGGGCCAGCACATGATGTCTTATGACTCAGACACAACCAGAATTACCTTGTTGTGACATTACAAAACCCTTCATTCATAGGCAAACATGCTCCAATTTTTTATTACAAGTTGCAGGCTTTAGCATTGGAAACATATCTATGAGCTTGAAGAGGAAATTCATACTTTGACAGTAACCATTGTGTCAGTTCCAGCAAAGCCATAACTAAAATGACAAGAAGAGCACGCTTCATCATCTGAAGCAGCCTATCTCTCAAATCCCAAAAAATGCAGTATGTATCTCTAAGGATAGAGGTACCCTACCTCCTCTGTTTTGCTGTTGTGGAAGGCAACCTTCAGGGTCTTCAAGCCCTGGAGCTCAGGCAGTGGCAAGTCTAATGCCTCAAAATAGAGAACATCTGAGGTCTGTATCATGCCCCCCAGTGCCAAAAACCAGCAAAGACATATCACAAGAAGCCCTCACAAACATCAAACTTCAAAAACCCAAATTTAGCAAACAGATTATGCTACCGAACAACACATGTCAGTAGGTAAACAAGTTGTCATGCCACAATCCCCTTAATCAAACTTGAATATGTGTGAGTACTTTAAGTTTCAGAGCTCCATTTTCTTCCTTCGAGATGAACGCATATTCCGGCTAGGCCAAGGGAGCATTTTAGACCTGATTGTAGTGAACAAGCATGTCACTTAAGTGTTCAACACCCCGATACTTAATGGGCTGTGGCTTTGGCTGCTGTGAGTAACAATTGTGAGATGTCAGTCTGACTTTGGAAGGATCTTCTAATCCAAGCTGAGTTGCCACTCTCTCCACCACATCATCATAAGTGTGCTGCTTTGATCTGAATCCAAAGAGCACACTGGTAGCATAAGTCCTAGCAACAAAGCCAGATACAACTTCACACCTGACAGAGAAAATGGTGGCACATATCAAGGTGAGTTTTGCATTGACTTCACATTGACATTATCTAAAATGAGATCCAAGTTTTATGCACCACACATCAGAGCTCAGAAGAGCATCCATCTCTTTCAATCATGTGAGCAAGACCTCATTGCGGTCTCTACATAGGATAGTTAAGTCTGTGAACTTACAGTTCCAGGCAGAATTCATCCTCTTTTGGTTTCTCAAGATGCCGAAAGTGTACAACCTTCCACAGTCAACCACACATTTGTCAAGACAAATAAATCAACTTCTTGAATGTTCCAATTTATGTCTAAACCCAGTCTTATGTGTGCTCTGAACAACAGAAACAACATAGATCTTGCAAACACAGACAAACTTTCAAACCAAGATAGAGAATATGAAACAGACACAGGAAACTCATGTCCAGCAACAATGAAGAAACTCTCAACTGTTCACAGAATCGAGATGCTACTCCTACACTAGCATTACAGAGAAAACAATTACCTGTCTATTTCGGATGTACTCAAGAAAAGATGGAACATCGGGATAACGATATGATTCTTCCTCTTCCCTTGTAAGAGCTTTCTGATAGCAGAGAATATCTCCATCCTCAAGCTTTACACAACAAAAAGTCCAGTCAATGTGGCAGAGTCATTAAGACACATTGAAAGAGCATTACAAGATAGTACCAAAAAGCAGATCTGAGTTTAACAAAATATTGAGTCCCAGAATTTCTAGCCTGAAAAGTGCAGTGATTTCCCTGTAACAAGTACATGCTGATACAAGTAATTAAAACTCCAAGGAAGCAATGGTTACCTGGCTTGCCTTGAAGGTGGCTTTCTTATCAATGTGCTCACACATGACATTTGGCTCAAACTTTATTTCCTGCACAGCAGCAGAAACAATGTGTATTCAGAAAACCCTCTCAATAATTGAGATACACCAAATTACCCGTGTCATCTGTCAGCACATTTGCCTGTAGCCCATAATGCATGAAGAAATTCAAACAAACTCAGACAAACTCATTAGGAACACAAGTCAAAAAACTAGAAAAGATACATGTAACACTGCACTAATGGCGCAAGTTACCAGCAACACATCTTATGCAGAAAAACTGCGCGCACAAGTGAACTGCACTGCTTCTTCAGAAACAATTGTGCGGCATCACTAGAAGGCATATTGATTTTCATCATGTCAGAGAATATCGACAAGGAATTCAACCCAAATGGACTTTATTCACAAGGAAATCAGAGGCCAAAGGAAATTAGTATGTGAGAAATTGCTCAAAGGGCAATCCATCCTAAATAGTCAAAAGATGAAAGAGGAGGCTAAGAGAGACAGCACACTGAGGTTTTCAAGACTAGTAATTTGCACAACGCGTGCCTTTAAAAACTTCCAACTCTGAATAAAGAAAGAAAGAGTCAAATTTTCATTCTGAAAATGATGGGCTAACATTGAACCAAAAATTTCACTTAAGGAAAAGGTTCAGTATGCAACCTTTGTTCTTCAAAATAATGACTAAGCTTGCCACTTGAACTACAAAGAACTCCTTGGAACTACAAACCTTAGGAATCTATAGATTTGTCTGCTGTAGGCAAATGTGAAATATTAGATTTAGGATGACCAATACAGATCCTGCTGACACCTGCATATTCTGGTTGAGAACACTTGTAAGAAATGCTAAAGTCACATTAAAGTCAATGTGGATCTGCAAGGTCTTGACTACTTCAAATAATGAACTAAAGGAGGTGTCATGAATGAGAAAGGTATGGATCTTGGATGCCTGCTTAGAAACATAATCCTAAACACAATCTCAATCCTTACCTGCTGCAGATGGTACAAGTTGGAAGAGTCAACAGTGTTCCAGGATAGGGTAGAAACTTACCTCATAAAGCTGAATCTCCTCAGTTGGTGCAAAACCAGCCATTTCATTCAACTTCTCCAAGATATCAGTTGGCCTACCCCCTCCCTTCACAAAAGATCTGCCCACATAGCTGCATGAAACAAACATGTACCACATCTCAAGCATTAATGTCCAGAAGCTTGTCACCACAACTCATAAACACATACACACAGCACTCTGTGAAATAGAGAACCCAAGCTTTACCACAATTCCTCTTTCTCTGGATTGTACAGCTTGAAAAATAGCAAGATATCCTCCTTTGTTTTCTCTGGGGGAGCAACCAGTCCTTGTGTCTGGAAGGTCAGGCAAACAACAGTACTCAGAAAGAAGTGGTGCTTCAAATACCAAAAATTGCACCGGTTTAGATAGATAGCAGAAGAAGAGATTGCAGATATAAAGAGCATCAAGCTAGAGATGTTTCTAGAGGAAAGCCAACAAGAATGTGGCAGGACATACTGGATTGGGGAGATAAACTTCCAAGAACAACTTCAGCTCAGCGTTGTAAGCCTTATTTGAAGCATCCTTCAAGTGTCCCACCTGATCAAGAAAACATGCAGACATCTCAATCCAAGCTTCACACAGCCTAATAGCTACAGGCAGCAAAAACTCATATAAAACCAAAATTGACGGTCCTTTTTTGACACTCCAAACTCTTCTAAGACCAAAAGTGATTCTGATTCCGAGCCTGATTGCTAAAACAGTGTATTGTCAAGATTATACTTGTCACTATCAACCAACACCCAATACAAAAACCCAGATACATACATTCAACCTTTGCTGCACACTTTGAAAATTAAACAATGGGCAATGAACAAGACAAGGATAATGTATCTCTTACTGTTTGAGACTCTTCATGCTCATTCAAAGGCCTGTTTGGACGGTATGTATGGTTTTGGCGTTTTGCCCATAGCCAGAATCTTTGACAAATGACAGGAACACCAAGGTCTCTGGCAACTTCTTCCTGCAGATGTATGTAACATAATCAGCAACCTCTCAACCTTCAAAGCATCCATTGTGATTAGGAGACTATAGCCTTCAAGGCAGATGTATTGCAGCTAACTCAATCAATGGAACAAATCCAACACATATTGGATAGCAGTAACCTAGACAATTTCAACAGTCTCATTTCATGCACAGGTAGCAACTAAATGACAAACTCATGGAATTTTACAAAAATATGAAACCAATCAACAGTCAACAATGTTTATCATCATGGACTCTTCCCAAAGAAATGCCTGAATGCAGGTATGGAGGGCAGAAAATGATGCATGCCACAGAAAATGTTTTGATCTACCTCAGAATCTTATAAACAGAGAGGTCAATAGTCAATATATTGCCCTATGCGATTCATCCTTCATCACATACTGTGCACTTCATAATCTTATGCTAGTGAGACCATAATCGTATACATCGGAACAGGTTACATGATATTAAGATCACCCAGTCACCATGTTGAAAGGTAAAAACTGGAAAAAAAAACATAGAAAGTGCAAGCAGAAAAAAATCACTGGAATAACATACACTCTGTTCCACAATGGATTTAAATCAATATGGCAAGGGGATAGAAAATGTAAACTCTAAAGCCCTGAAGTAGCCCACACACCTTGAACTGAGTGAAAAGTGTCTGCTTTTGAACACGGAAGCTACAAACTTTGTCATGATCGACAAGGTCAAAGTGAATGTCCTTCCCAATTTGGTTTGAGAGGTCAACATCCCGAGCAACCTAGGATAATTGGCAAAAAAAGTAGGATCAGAAAACAGAATCTACCAAATGGAGGAGTGATGCTAAAACATGGAGGAGCAATGCTAAAACATGTGGTCATTACCTTGATGATAGTGTACAGATGAGCTTCTGCTTTCTCCTTCCTTTTCCTCACTTTCTCCTCCTGCTCCTTTTTCAACCTTATCTGGGCACAATCAATTAAACTACGGGTTATGTCTACTCTGCACTGGTTCTCATACCAGACACATCTGACATCATATGAATGAAGCAATTTCCTAACCTAATAAAATATTCCAAACAAAGCAGGAGTGAAATCAGTGAGCTTGTAGACAGCAGAAAGCTGATTTGGTCCTTCTAGTATCATTATGTACCCTATGATCTCAATTATGGGTCTCTTGCCTGTAGATGCTCTGCAATGTCTTTCTCATCAACATTGCAAACAACTTTGTCTTTGTCTCCTTCCCGGATGTACACCAGCATATATGCATTTGAGTATTTGGTGAACTTGAACAGTGTGTTGTTGAATCCAGGGTTCGTTTGTGGAAGCTGCAAGGTAGATTGCAATACTCAACCAAATGCAACCCAATAGAACTTTGTATCTCATAATACACCCAAAGTCTACATCTTCACCTCTGCTTCATATGGAGTTACCAGTGTAGAGAGAGAACCATATGTGTAGTATTGCAACAGCAAATAGAGAGACAGTCATATATGTATATACCTCTTCTTCACCTCCATACTGTTCTTCAAGGGCACGCTTGAGTTCCTCCTTTGTTACACGCTCATCATCAAACTTATACCTGCCAGAATTCCAGCAAGAAAATTAGAAATTCAATGACACCAGTGCGGGCAAGCACTTCTGCAATTCCTAGTGCTAACATGAATTCTAGGAAATTATTCCGTGAATTTAGTCAGTTGTCAAACAAGCAGTCCTCACAAGTTAAGCTGCTCTGCAATTTCCACCAAATACTTGGAAATCAGTCTCCCAGCCCTTGTTGCAATTATTATAATTTGACTATCAGTACAGATGAAAGACAAAGCTAGTCTGGCTCCAAAAGATTTGGGTTGACTTGAAAAAAAATTCTCAAGGGAACAAAGCTGAACCACAAAAGTATGGTTTCAGTTGGTCCACACAGTTTGTGCTCCAACTCAACAATGTCAAATCATCAAAGATTTCACAGATACTGTGCCTGAGGACTCTGGGCTCCAAAGTAACATTATGCAGAGCTGGAAAAAATTTTGAGCCACTCCAGCTAATGAAACAAAGATGGGAGATAGTTTTTTCCCTTGCTACAGAATAGAAGCTCCTGAATGGACAAAAATTCTCAATTCAACAAGTTAAAGAATGCTAAGCAGACAGAATCTCAGTCATGTTTGTGTGTAGATTACCACTGGTCAGACAATGTTGGTCTGATAAAAGCATAGTAATGTCCACCATGTACTCCACCACTATGAACAAGCACACTGCAATAGACAAAACAAGCACCACATAAATCTGGTGAGACATATACCCAATTGCAATGAACTTGTCTTGTAACACTCCCCATAAAGTGAATGTGAACACGTCTTACAGTCAGATGCTCTAATACAGAAACAATTCTGTTCAGTTAGAGAACAGGGGAGTTTTGCAGACCTGTGCAAGGTGTAAAGATTACGAACACTTCGATCTGCATCTGGAGAGAGGTATTTGCCATCCTCTCTATCTAAATCAAGTTGCAAAGGGAACTCATACCGATCATTGATCTGCCAAGGCAATATTTGGATGAGATGGATAAACCACCAAGATGTTCTTTCATTTATCATTGGACCAAGTGCCAAAATGTGTAACCAAAGAACATATCTACAAGATTGCAAAGAGAACTCCACAACAACACTTTGAAGGCAATACAACAAGAATGACTGTGTTCATAACCTTACAAGTATCGCTCACAAAGTCTGAGACTATCATATTCATTATGAATAACAACACCTAAGTATAATGAATAACAAAACCTAAGTGGCAAGCATGGAAAAGAGGAAGCCAACCCAAAGAAAAGACCAAAGAGAAGACATGACCAAAAGCAATTCAGAATACTCCAAATGCTGAAATTCCAAAAAGGAATTTTGTCCTGATTGAGCAACCCTCTAGTCCTCTTCAACAGAATCTTTAGACAGTAGCCTTTATGTTTCAGAAGGACAATAAGACTGACCATCTGAGAGACAAAGAACTCTTTAGAACTACAAAGCCTCAAAATTGACTATTGATAACTCCCAACTTAGCAGTAATTGAGATATTCGAATGAATAAGAGGCACACAAATCATTTCAATACCTGCATACTCTGGTTGAGAACGTTTGTCAAAGATATCACACGATATACCTTGAGGACTTTGATTCACAGCTAGATCCAAGAAATTACAAGAGAAGCCTTTAGAAGTACAATTCAACTTGCAAGATGTTTTTGGGTATATGCCACCACCATCAAACATTGACCAACATACTGAGTTTCTGTCACAAGACTGGCGGTAATGACAAAACTCGGCCATAATGCTGGCTAGGATAACAAAACTCAGAAATCCAAGAAGAAAGAGGAACACCAGAGAAATGAGAAGAAGAAAAAATCCATGTGAGGAAGAAGGAAGGAAAGAGAGAGAAACAAGGGTGGAGAACCTTGAAAACAAGATCTTTAGAGGACAAAATGGGTTTAGAACACCTCCCTACCTAGAAGTAAGAAACCTTTGCAATGATCGTTTTGAAGATTCAGAAGGCAGAAAAACCAAACAGAAATCTTTCTTTGACAAGCAAACCTCTGGGCCAACTTAGCAGAAAGTAACATTTTCTTCAGTAGATCAATTAAGCTTGCCATTTCAGCTATGCAGAACTCTTTGGACCTGGAAAGCCTTAAGAACTTAGAAGACTTGACTACTCCAACTTTTGCAGAATCCAAAATATTGGAATCCACATGAGGCATAGATATCATGTTACTATCTGCATATTCCAGCTGACAAAACTTGTCAAAAGTGTCCAAGAAATTGCAAAGTCATTTGAAGAACACTCAACTCACAAAACAACTGACTGCACAAGAGGAACAAGTTACCTAACAGGAAATGTGGCCAAGAAGATAAAACTGCATCATTTACTAGCTTGAAGCTATGGAGGGACTCTGTAGACCAAATACCATCCTCCTTCAATAAAAAAAATTTTGTGTACTTGGTTCAAAAGCTGACCTCTGAACCAACAAGACACAAGAAAGATGAGATCTACACATCCTACTAAAAAAATTATTCACTAGAAATTTCCTTCTAGCTTTCAAATCTGATAGATTGATCTTCATATAAATACTTGAGAAACAAAAGGAGTGTAACAGAAGATTTGTCAGTTCTTGAATGATTCATGAGCGTGAAGTCTATGACTACTCCAAATAGTCAACTATTCTCAGTGGGACATCAGCTCCTTTGATAACCTGGCGAACCAGCAGTCATTGACCACCAGCAAGAAAGCTTTACAGAAGGAGATTATCCATTTAGAAACTCCCGACAATTTTAGAAACTTTTGAGAGAAAAGCAGAACTAGCATTAGTAAATCTAGGCTTCATGGGGTTTTTACTTCCAAGCCACACAAAGAAAAAGAAAACAAGGACCGCACCTAGCTTCAAACTTACTAGCAACATTAAGAGAACTGCAATATAAACTTCAGATTCAGACAAAACTAGACTGTACAGAAGTGCCCCATTAAACCAAATTTAATGGGAATCTAATCCATCCAAAATTTTGGGCAAACCACTATACAAAATCTGCATCCTGCATTTCTGTTGCATTTCCAGAAACAACAGGAATACTCAGTCATGATGTCGGCTGATATTACATGACCAAAGGGAGGACTGCTAAAACAGTGGAAATTGGAACCCTCACAATCACTACTCTGCACTTCCAACAGGTTCAAGCCCTACCAATGGAAGTAGAAGTACAAAAAAGTGCATGCAACTTTGTGGAATATGACTACTTTCCCAATAGCACAGTCTGGGCACAATTTGCCCACATAGGATACAACTCAATAGTTATACAACTACATAGACAAAATATGGAATATGCTTCAACACAAATCCCAGCAGATCACTCTGATTGAACACCCACAACAAAACAATTGGGTAATCTTCTCTGATGAGGGATGCATATGAGTGGTTATTTGTTACACACCTTGACCATAGTATCTCTCATGAAGTCATACTCAAACCGCTTCAGCTGAAGTTGTAGGACAGGTGGAAAATCAATGAAAAGAACTCCCTTCTTAGCATCCTGCATCAGAGAAAGCCAACTCAACTGTAAAGATTTCAAAAATCAACTAGCAATACCCTCTGAAAACCCTCATCATCCTGATACCATCTTGTTGATCTGCGCAAAACATCTGGCATGGTCATGCTGTTTACAAGTCTGATAACAACGCTATGAAAGACTAATGGTGTCACAAAACAACATGGTGCTTGAACATACTAATATCACCAATTCTTGACAGGTACCAAAGAGGAGGCATGGCAGCACAATATTCCCTCCAGCATGCACATGACTGGAGTAACCTTGTGAGAACAAATTAGAAATGCAAGCCACATATGATGGATATGACCTGCAAGCCAAATTGCTCAGCATGGTACTTATTGTCCCCCTCAAGCCTTTCCACTTCAACATATTTGTCAAACGAGTCATATACATCCTTGCACCCCTTCACATCCAATTGCAAGTCTGCAAGGAGAAAATTATCAGCCTGGGCACATCTGCAAACTCACAGAAATTGCAGATAATGAAGCACTGAACTGCAAATTACACCTTCCACCCACAATAGCAAAAAAATCTGTACCGTAGAATGACTCCTTGCGTGTTGACTTGTAGTCAACATTGATGCATTCAATGTAGTTCATATGATGCCCTTCAAAAAGCTGCTGTATTGTGCCTTCAACAGCAGTTCCCTGTGAAAAGCTCACACAACCTACCTCAGCATGGAACTTTAGCAGAGGGAAGCTAGACCTGTCAGACCTGGAGTAACATGACCATACCTTCATTTTGTCTTCAAGCTTCTCAGAAAGAACCCGGTTGAGCTCCTGTACATCGTGTTGCATAAAAGAGTCATATGTGTCCCATCCAAATGACTTTGTGAGATCCTTTGTTGCAACACTCGAATCGCTGTACTGTATTTTGTAAAACAGGCTCTGCAATGCTAGTGGGATACTGTTGGAAGGTACATCATTTTCAGTAGTTGGCATATGGTACACAGCCTGGTCACAAAGGGGAAAATTATTTACTACTCAACCAAGATTCAAGTAATTACCATGTCTGAAAAGAGGAGAGACAAATTAACATGTGGCTACCTAGTTCCTAGATGTGTTCAAAGATAGTTCCTAAGTAAGAACTTTCATGAAATTGCAACAACCTTCCTTATCACCAGAATTCAAAGGAGAACAAAGAAGACCTTGCGGAAGTAAGGAAGATGATACAGAGTTTGTAGGAGGGAGTTCATGTAGCATGTAGCTCCCTGGTTCTTCAAACCAACGAATCCAGTCTCCTTTTTAGAATCATATGCCCAATAGTCAACCACTTTACGGACATTCACGTCTGCTTCTACAATAAGACTATCATTCACCAAGAATCCTTTGGCAGGGTCATATAAGTCTTGAAGAGGCATAAAAGATGTGAAACCCCAATCGCTCTCCCGAACATTAAACTGATGCTGAGTATCTGCCAATGGACCAGATTCTAGAGTTTGTCAAGGTGAAAATGTAAGAACGAAAATCATTCAGGCTCCTTTGCAACAATTGGCAACTGAACTTCACCAATGAGCAAGAATCAACATTGGAAACCTACATTTCCACAGCAGCATGGGGTTTTACAAAAGATCTTGATCAAAGAAGCCAGACCTTTCTTAACAGTTGCTTTAGGATCATACTGGTTGACAACAGTCAAATTAAATTGTGCAAATCTGCTCCATCCATAAGGCAAAGAGGGAGAATCCGCAACATCAAGATACAGTGACAAATGATCAACATTGTTCCCCTTTGGAAACAACAATACACGCCTGCATCCACATAGGCAACCCACCTCAGTCTCTCTTTGACAAAGCAGGTCATTGAATTTTCAATCCAATCAAGAGGAAATAATATATTCCACAAAAACTTATCAAATAAGCACCAATCACAAGATGGAGTTCTTCCCAGCACCAAAACAAGAAGCTTCTTGAGTAGATCAGAGATTAAATATATGGATGAATACAAGAATATATAATATAGAAAGCCTCGTTCTGTACTTTTCCCATTAAGATTCAACTGCAAAAGCTGAATATGGATGACTAGAGAGACATGACAACAGAATATATTGTTCAATGGTCCTTCTGTCCTAGATTCCTCTCCATTACCCATAGCACTTCTTACAAGGATCTTATGCCCCTTGTCAGCAGTTCAAAATGTATGCTTTAGACAATTGATCACTTGACCAATTGCAAGCTGGTGGCCATTTGGCCATTTGATTGTTTGAACTGTGCACTTACCATTTGAATCCTCCAACAGAAAAGATTTCAGAATAATGCTTCCTCGTGTTAACCTTCGAGAAGCCCTCTATAGTCCATGAGAATTTCCCTGTCAATGGGTCCTCAGTCACTGGCTGATTCTCGACTGTGGGGACACTCTCTCCCTGCCCTATGACTGCACAAAACAATCAAACGTAAGTGCATCCTTTCAAACCTTCACAAATTAACACTGTTTGTATGCCAACAAGAAGGTACTCTCTGAGGGAAGAACAAGAACAAACTCTGCAGATTGGCATGCTGTTGACTACTAATTTCAGCTCATCATTCAACAACATTTACATGGGGATATTCTAATGATTCACTCCGCACTGTTACATGATTGCCATTTCTCCAGATTGTCTTCCAGTAAGACATGTTTATGAAAAACACCTTAGGGACCGAGATTCACTGTCAATAAAAATACTTGCTGGTACTGAAAATATGGCCCATCCTGATCTAGAGGATCTAGACGTTTCTTGACTTCAAGCTAAAGTCAAGGTGGATCTGAATACACCTTAGAAGCTATTAACCACAAGGCCTGACACCAAATAGCACCTATGGTGGAATGGATGGAACCATTTCTAAATATACCTAGCACCACAGAGTTCAATCAGGGAGACTGATTGAAGTCTTTTTACCCACCATTTAGCAGAGCTTGACAGCCATGGGAGAGACAACCTTCAACTTCATGTATCCTAACACTAGAATTAGAGAGCAACAAACAGAGGACAGCAGAAAGCCAATAATAGAAGCTCACAATCCAACAGCATGGAATTGGATTCCCATAGAGATATAACAAAGGCAATTATTCGATGCCATGTTCCTCTGAACTCTGATCTCCTCAATTTTTCATCGACACTGATATAAAAGTGTGTATCCATCTGAGATGCAACTGTCTAGGGTTTGCTCATGGTTGTGCATAAGAAACCGCTTACTATTTTTTAAGCCCTCTTTCAAAGTCTCATGCATACCGACTACATGCTAGTAAGTAATAAACTGCCCAGAACTGAGAGGATTTTGCAGTAATGTAGTTGTGATTTATAATTACAACAAAAAATCCTTGTGAAAGAAAGCAGAACCTAAATTGAAGAAGTATTTCCCACAGATGTTGATTGCATGAAGGCTCTCACCATGTAATCTGATGTAACACATTACCTACACTAGAGATTCTTTACAATCAACTATCATACCCAAAAAAATCTTCAACCATAACAGATGCTGCCACAAAGCAAGGTCTAATGGCACACAAAAAGAGCCTCACAAACCCTAACATTTCTGGATAGTAATGCCCTCCACAAAATAGGCACATCATCAACTGTTGTGCCATGGCTTAACAAAGGCACCAACAAATAAATAAAATAAAATCCCAAGCAAGCAAAATGTATAATAATAATAACTTAAATTAAAGCAGGACCAGGGACGACAAACTAACCTTCCATAGGTTCCACGTCTCCATTGAAATCTTGCGATGGAACCAACACATCAACCTCTTCCTACATCCATTTCAGCAAAAAAAACAAACAAACAAACAAACAAAAGACGCTCAGAAAAAATATATAATTCTAAATTGTGAATCCTCGGACAGAGAGGAAGAGAGAGAGAGAGAGAGCCGGTACGAAACGGAACCAGAATTGCAAAAGCAAAATGAGAGAAACCAAATTGAATCCAGCGAGGAAGACGAGACTTGTGACCTCAAAAAAACACAAAACAAAACCAAACCCCACCCCCCCAAAAAAAGCAAGGAAAGAAACAGAACAGTACGCACCTCTGGAGAAGCTGCTATCACTGTCATTGTTGCGCCCTGGTGGTGGAGATTGCACACAAGAAGAAGTTCGCGAATCTGAGCTCCGGAGCTTGAAGAGAAACGAAGGAAGCAAAACGCAAAAGAGACAGAAGGAAGAGAGAGAGAGAGAGAGAGGAAAGAAGGAAAAAAGAAAGAGAGAAAGAAAGGAAGGCAATATTTTCTAACCCTAGCTAGTAGTGCCTCATCCTTTTTTCTTTTTTCTTTTCCTCCGAAGAAATTTTTTTTTTTTTTCCCAGGACAATTTGGTATATATTTTCTGTGTAAAGACTTAACAAAATAGACTTTTTTTTTTAATTTATTGCATTTCATTTTGAGTCCAATATTATAGCCTCCTATTTAGGTTGAGAGCCCTAACTAAATAGTTGGCAAAACTTTATTAAAGATTGATTTCATTATGCTTTTAGTTGGCAAATTAACTAATTCTGAATTAATTAAACATAATTTAGTTGGCAAATCTTGAGTGCTTTTTTTTAATTTAGTAAGAAGTAATTTCATTGTGTTTTAGTTGGCAAACTAAATGATATTTTATTTTTTTTAGTAGAAAAATTGTCATTTTTTCCTGCAAACTTCTTTTTTTTTTAATTTCAATAAATTTGTAGTTTGAAGTTACTTAAGAAATTTCAAAATTGACAAACTAATAGTCTTTCTCAATTCTTAATGAAAGAATCATTTGAATCAATGATGTAGTGGCCAAGTTAAGTTTATTATAATGTTATCATTAGTTTACACTTCATTGCATTTTTACAATCTTTTGCAAATGAAAGTTTCTAATGCATTTTTAATTTATACAACATCCGTTTTAGTCACATTTAGTTGGCAAACTGAGGGTAACCTACTCTTTCTTAATTCAAAAAATCAGATTTAATTCAATGGGTTTTTCTTTATTATTATTGACATCTCAATCAAACATACTTTAATTGGCAAAACTTAAGGGTTGTTCTTTTCTCATTAAATAAACTGAAAAAAATTATTTAGTAGATTAATGAGACAAATTTAGATCATTTCTTTCTCTTGTAATTTTAACAAAGGAAAAAAGGTCTTACCCACCCATAGCCTAGCGTATTGAGCCTTGTCCTAGAGATGGGCACCTTCACTCATGTTACCTAGTGGACTTTTTTGTCTTCATGGTGTCCCATTTGTGGATCATGATGTCAAATAGATTTGGTGGGCCTTCCATGGTGACTTTGTATCCCGTATTGCATCCCATCACAAGGCATTCCGACAAGGGCTGGGCACATTTGGAGGCCACTTGAACATCTCAGAACATCCCGGCCTGTGCTCAATATGTGACCCTGCATATTAAAATGGAGTAACACAAAGTCAACGTATGCCGGTTTGGCTCAGGAAAATGGTTTTTCTCCTACATATTTTGCTCAGTTTGTGGACGCTGGTAAAAAGCGCAGCAAAGCTGAGCACTGCTAGAGAAGAGTGTGATGAATGTAATCTGACTGCTGCTCCCTGTTTTTGATCGGCCAATCATAATGATTGATCGAGGTGGTTTGCTATTAGTAGTTCCCCCACCTATTTGAACAGTCCCTGCTTCGGTATGATGGGCAAGATTGCAAAAAAGTAAATAACTAAACTTGGAGATGAGGAATGTTTTGCAGGGTCACATACTGAGCACCAGTGGCCATGCTCCTATATACCCACCTTGTAACCTCTCCCTTACTCCAAAATAACAGGTATAAAATTCATCCTACTCCTATCACCTCATAATATTCTAATGTTTAGACTTTGGACTTATGATAAGATTTGCTTCTTGATTAATGATTTTGGATAAAAGGGTTGAATATTTGGATGAACAATCTGCGCGCATAATTATGTATATGAAGGGGTTGACTATTTGGATGAACAATCTGTGCACATGACTATGTATACATGGGTTGATTATTTGGGATGCACAATATGCGCACAAGATTATACTTAAAGGGGTTGACTATTTGGGATGCACAATATGTGCACAAGATTATGGTTGAAGGGGTTGATTATTTGGTATTCACAAATTTGTGCACAAGGGGGTGCATGGTA
>Ga0209611_10001427_pt1 | contig 40652 bp, 33 predicted proteins | sample S1TSphgellanicum_3_FD_187693 | JGI IMG/M metagenome (GOLD analysis project Ga0209611, IMG submission 187693) | Host-associated microbial communities from peat moss isolated from Minnesota, USA - S1T2_Fc - Sphagnum magellanicum MG (SPAdes) (version 2) | ecosystem: Host-associated > Plants > Peat... | reverse complement strand
TTACTTTCTTTACTTATTTTAGTTTGGTTATTTGTGGTTTGGTCTTGTAGTTAAATACCTTGGTGTTGATGGTTTGTTTCTCTTTTCTTCATTACACAAGTTTGTGTATTTCTTGTGACAAGAACCATGGAGAGTTCTTGATGTTGTGTTTTGTGTTGTGAGCATTATGTTGTAGTTTCTTTTAAATAAAGATTTATGTTTGCACTTGAGTAGATCTCCTATTTGTTAACACTTTAATCGTGTAGCTTGGGACTTGGGTTTTGGCAAAACCTAAATTTTGCTTCTCATACCTTGATAAGTAAACCTTTTAATCAAGGCTTAATTGTTATGATTGAGGCGCAAGGTTGGGAAAGGAGTCGTGTCAATAGCTTAAGTCAAGATTAGACTTGACTTGAGTCCTCATGAGGGGAAGGTTGAAAGAATGGCCTCCCAAATGAGGGCTTCGTCAATTAGGCTAGTTTAGTCTTTTGACGGAGCAAAAGTTAAGGGTTTTCTATGAGATACCCTTGGACTTGCCAAGAAAAGTGTTGGAAACTTGGGGATGCTTAAGTTAGCTTGAGGCAAGGTCTTGCCGCAAAAGTCAGCATTTGATGGCCAAGGATCCAAAGAAAACGATTGCAATTGCGAAAGGAAATTTCTAAGTGTCAATGAGGACATTGACCATTTCTTCTAGTGGGGGAAAGTATCGCAACCCCACTTAGAGGGAAGTGTGAGGTCACCACTCACACTCCCGAAAATGGGACTTGGGAGTCCTTCGGGACTCTTGAAAACTTAGAACTCGATTGCAGGGGTTAAAACACCTTGCATTGAGATGTTCTTTATACCATTGGAAAGGTCTCAAAGTGTAGATGTCCAAAATGGCCTCGCATGAGCCATTTGGACATTTTATAGCACAAGTTATAGGCAAAAGAAGGGCCGGGAGTCAAACTGGCATTTTGACTCCCAACCACTAAAAGTCGGGAATCGACCTGATCCCGGTGTGTGCAGGTGGAGTGTGACATATCGTTGGAAAACTCTCAAGGAGAGCTACAAGTTTGCTTTAGACCTCGTCCCAATTGGAGGTCAGAGCGAGAAGTTATGAACGCCCAAAGTTTCGGGAGTCCAAACTGGGACAGTTTCAGGACTCCACTTTGAGTGTCCTGGGAAAAAATGCTATTCGGATGCAAGTGCAGTGGAGAGACGCAGAGAATACTATATGGGGGAAGGTGGTGGCTTCCTCCGAGTTCGAACCGTGGTGAGTCAAGTGAGTCCAAGGTTGCCCGAAGCTTGTCCCAACACCAAAAGTGTGCAGAATGAGTTCTAACTAACTTGTTGGTTGGTTTTAGATGCAGGACCGAATAATTAAATAGCTTGTCCCTCTTTCTAGTCTGATATTGGAGCTTTCAGCACGCCCCTCTCACCCCCCCTCTTTTAATGCTGGAAACTGGGAACGGCACCAAGTTCCAACTATTTCCGCTCTTTGACATAATTGGACCCTTTTTGGGTCTAACAAGGAACTTGGGGGCACGTGATAAAGTGTAGTTTATTTTCTGGAAAATACTTCTTATAATTCTTGATGCCTAATGAAATCTAATATTACAAACACTAATTAGATCCTTTTGGCAACGTTCCAATTATGCCTAATGATTATTGCCTCTGGCTTCTGCTTTTCTTATTAAAATTTTGCCACAAAAGTGTTTCACATGATTTGACTAATAGAGAATATGGATTGCATATCTTATCATTGACTTGACACTTATTGCCATGTTCCAATGTGTTATTTCTAACCTTAAATGTAACTACTATCCTCCACCTATTAACATGAAGTTATTACCTTATCATGCTATGCCCTCTTCCATCCCTTCTATATCCTTTTGTTTAGATTTTTGCACATTGTACAAACATCTAACCCTATTTATGTTAACCTAATTGCCAATTCCAATATGATATTCATGTTCTTTTAATGTTCTCTCGCCATCGATCTATTAGAGTTTTTTGATGTCTACTCATTCTTTTTTCTAGTTCATTTATCTTTCCAAAAGTTGATTTTTGTTGAATGAAACATAATTTTGTTTTCTAACAACTATTTACATTTTCCTTCACTTTTTCATTTTTTTCCAAGCATGTAGTATATTTATTTAATTGACATAATGAATCGCAACCTATAGAAATTTTAGGTTGGGTCTTCATTTATACAACTTTCAAAGTGATCACCTCGTTCCAAATTTTGTTCTTTACACCAAATTCCATCAACAAACATTATCTTTGGCTACAAGGACATGAGTTTTACAAATTTAATTTGACGCTTGTTAGTACATTCTTGATTTTCTTGTTTGTGGTTTTCATTGCTAATGTGTTTTGTTTAATTCCATATTCGTCCCGCTCCTTGCTTGGATTATATTTCCAAGGTTCTATCTCCTTTTTTTCCAAACCCTTCATTTTTTTTCTTGGTGTGTGATTCTCCTTTTGTTGCTTCAAATCCCTCTCAATTCCTTCACTACTACTTCAGTGCCCCTTGTAACATGGCGACATTTCATGCTCCTAGACATTCAAACCTCACCATCATGGTTGATGATTTAAGGACAACTATTGTCTTTGAACGTTATTTGTGTGCTATGTTTGCTTTTTAGCCAAGCTCTTTACATATATCTAAGGACGTCTTATATGATTCTAATAACGTTGTCTCAAGTTTTCTATACGAGATTCCTACGACCTCCTCACAATGGGTGGTTGGATGTGGCCATTATCGCATTATTGGTGATAGCTTAGTTCATAATTATCAGGAAACCATCCTTACGAAAAATATTGTAGGTTCTATGGTCAAGATTGTGAAGTAAGAACTTGAAGTTGATGACATTCCCCCTTAATGTTATGATGCTTTTGCATTTTTTGTTCTCATTGAACTGTTTGATTCTTCCTTAGGTGAGGACTTGAGACACCTTCCTTTGTTGACGGAATCACCAAAAGGCATTCTTTAGTCTGATGCCTCTTTATCGTCAAAGTCATCCACCCCCATTGGGAGTATTTAGTCTGTTGTCTCTTGCCTACATGTGATGGTGTTGCCAAAAAAAACTTCAAATGAATTATGGAATTTGGATTATGACAAGATCCCTTTATAAAAAGTCTAATTCTTGCCAATTACTTTCAATGGGGATGTCTTGTTTGAATTGCCATTGATGCTTTTGACCATTCACAACCTTTCCCAAATGCAAGGCATGGACAGAAAGTATGATGGCCATGCTTGGTGTAAGCTAGTCACAACCAATATAAAAAATTCATTTGGGTTTACTTTCAGGAAGGCTCGTTGCTTGGGTCAATTATGGTGTGTGCAAGATGATTGTGAGAATTTTGTGCATTATGCCTTTCACAATGAAGCCTTTAAGTGCGGTGAGTGTGTTCATATTGTAGTCATAGGTCAAATGATAATGATTTCGTTCGCTTTTTTGCTTGGATGCAAATTTTGTCATGCTCCTCCTTTCTGTATCACAGATTATAGTGGGTGAATATATTATGTTGTGTATAGACTCTAATCTATGTCAAGAGTGGCGATTCATCTTGGTCTTCACAACCATCCTTTTATGGATGGAAAATGTTGGGAGTTTGTCAAGGAGACTAGAAGGTTGATCGCAGAGGAGGTGGATTGCATGCCTAATGCAAAGTTTTCTATGATTTCCTTTAATGTTAGCAAGACCTTCTTGGCAAGTTATCTACTTGATGATTTTAGCGATGGCATAGTGGAGCTTCTCAAGGGTGAATAGTTGGAGCACATCTAGGACAAGTTTTGTGAACTGAGTTCTCCCAATGTTCGTAACCTTGTTGCTTCTTTCAAGCGTCATTCAAGAGGTGGTTATATTATCAACATCCTTGAATTGAAGTCCAAGAATTGATATGACTACATCCATGAATGTTGCTTCCTAGGACAAGTTTTAGGACAAAAGGTGTTTATTTTTAAGATGTCGAGAAATGGTGTCAAGACTGGAATCAACTTTGCCACATGAATGCAACCTGCAGTGGATTTGCAAAATGTTTGGATCATGTTTGATCATGTGAAGTGTGTTGCTAACTAGACAACTATGGTTTGTCATGTGTACGACCCTACTTATTGTAAAGTGATGACCATAATAGTTTATGATATGTAGTTTGAGGACACTAAAGTTCAACGATTTATGTGGACAAAGCTTTAATGAAACAATGCTAAAGCACAAGTTTCCAAAACCCGATTTCAAAGGATTCATGGTTGATAGCGCACAAATTAATTGGAATGCGGTCATAATAATTTATGGTTTGAAGGACCCCTCTATTAAGATAGTTGATAAGGAATGCACTTGTTTATTCCAATTGGACTCAATCACTCGATAAGCACACCAAACAATTGATCAAACCTAAGTTGCAAGATGAGCACAAAGCTCTTTGCCACCAATACAAGAATGCCACATCCCTTGGGGAAGCTAATAATCATTATGTTCTAATTCGTTGTTGGTGGCTTGCATCTAGGATTACTTCTAAAGCAGGTGTCCACGAGCTTGGCAATTGGCTTAGCTTTTGGCATTTTCGTGTTAGATAATGGGGAGGTTGCATGGTCCATGTGAGTACTTCTATGAACTTCCTATGACTTCCCTTTTCTTTTATGCATTCAGAACTGTAAGATGTCCATTTTCATTCAAGTTCCATTTGTAATTTATCTCCCTTTCTATTGTAACATTTTAGATTTTTCTAAAGTATCCTTTCCTTTGATATGTAGAAGTTTAATGATGAGGAGTGGGCGGACATGCCCACTTGTAATCTAACCGAAACTATGCATAACATCTGGTTGTAGCAATCGGGGAATTGTGGTACTTGTCCTTACACAATGAGGTTTGATGATTGCATTCGAGCTTTCAACCAGTCTACATGTATAGATAATATGAAAGGGTCTAGCTAATCATGGACCTGATAAGAATGAATTGTTGTTGAAGAAGGCCCAATGGTTTAGTGATCTTGCGACTAACAGTTGTTGTGGTAGATTACATGTTCGAATTTTCCTTCTCTAATCACGATTTGCACCTTGAGGGGGAGGAGGTTTTTAGGTCTACCAAACGACCTACTGATTATCCTCTTGGTGTAAACAATGATTCTTATCGTCTTGACCATGTGAATTTCTCTTGTCCATGAATAATAGTTCTTGCTATTCAACCCAATATTGTTGACGATGTAGGCATGCAACAACTGCCCTCTGGTTCTAGTGCTTTTTTACCTTTGGTATCTTGAGGTGGCCTAGAGTTGAAGGAAAATATTTGTGTTGATGGCTAATGGTGGATTGAACATTGCCCACCTAGTTATGTAATTCAATGTTTTACATTCTAGAAAACCACAGGGTTCAAATGCAAAGCAAATATCAACCTTTACAAATCTATAAATGGAACTCATGCTCTAATTTACTTAGGGTTTTGTGTACAATTTCATAGCAGATCATTAAAGCACCATATGCACTGGTTTTGTCCCGATGATTTGAGTTGTTGTGTTAGTGGGATAACGCAAAAATATGCAATTGCTAGGCCTTTAGTTCCAATTGTATGGCCCATCTAAGAAGGTACTAACTTAACTCAAAAAAAAGTAACAAGTTTAGAAGAAGCAGGGTTTTCCTTTGACCATAGTTGTGCTCAAAGTTTATCTGGTTCCCAATCTTCTAGTTCAAGCATTTCGCATGCACATGCTATGAATGCTCACAACATTGTACAATTGGTTGATGCAAGTTGTTGGCCTATAACTCATGGTGGTAAAAAGGTGAAACGACTTCCATTTTCAAAATAATACAATAGCACACCAACAATTGGGAGGCTAACATCTTACTTACCCAATGCACTGTTTTCCCTATTATTGATGTCCCCTCACCTAGGTATGGACAAATTTACAGTATTATTTTAGATGACAAAATATACAATGTGACTATTGGAAATTTCCTTAGATGTTCATGTGTCTACCTTGTCACAATGTTGGTAGGTTTTTTGGGTGCATGGGGTGTATGTGCAATGTAAACATGTGTATCACATCTTAAAACAATTATGTTCTATGGGCTCACAAAAGAGTTCATTCATCACTACACATGGAGTTGGAATGAAGTTCAACGTTTGTTGAAGTGTTCTAAAGCCTTCGAATTCTTGTGATAGTACATCACAATCTCATTCATAAACCTCTTTGTAGTTGGTTGGATTATGTAGGAAGTTTAGATTTTTGTTTTGACCAAATGGTTTTTTTCTTCACTTTGTAACTTTTCAATCATTGTAGTGATGTATATTTATGTATAATATTTTGACCATTTCAACACATGTTTGTCAGATATTTAATATACTTTGAAAACTTAATTTTCATCAAATATTTCTCAAGCATGCAATTCCCACCCATTTCAACATTTTTGAAAATATTGTAATTATTGTCCAAAAGCCCTACACATTTGGAGCATTGGTTGCATGAGGGATGATAAAATGCATCCTTCAATTTTTTTTGTTTTCAAATGTTCACACGATGCTGCTCTTGACAACTTTCTTGGCCAAACCCATGTTCAAAGTCAATAAACCATTGTTGATTTCAAAACAAACCATGGATGTGACATTGCAAAATATTCCATGGCTTGTCGAAAAATATTCTACCATGTCACAAAATATTCTATGACGTGGTAAAATATTCCACCATGTCACATAATAATTTCCACGTGGCAAACAAATATGCTAAAAATATTCCATGACATGGCATGGAATATGCTCTAAAATTCCATCATGCTCACCTAAGCAAGCTCGCATGCTCACGCTCACTCACTTGCCTACCACTAACATCATTGCCTTAATCCACCTCAATATACCACCTCCAACCCTAACTTTAGCCAACCATGTTTTCATTGTAAAATTTATGGGCATGATGTAAATCATTATTTCACTTTATATCCGAAATTATGATAATGTCAATCACAAAATACCAATGTTGGAAAGAATCAGGGTTTTGGAAAAAACCAAAAGAAAAGGTGCAACCAATAAGGGTTGGCTTCCAAACCAAACCAAAACCATGGAGGTGAGATTTGCACACAATAAAAGCTTTAATGATAAGCATGGCAACAAGCATGGTGGCACATGTGGAATGCATTTTATGGCACATTTTATGCACCTATTTCAAGGCAAACAAGGGAGCAAAAAGACATATAATCTTTTAGGTTGGACATTCATCTAAGTTATTTTTGCAGAGCTGAATTTTTAATTCTATTCGCCCTAGATGAAGTTATGTCAAATATTATGAAAGATCAAAGGTCATAATTAACAAATGGAAGCTATGTTAAGGTCCCAAGTCCAATCAAGATGTTTTTGATGCTTACACAATGAGTAGCGTGAATTCATGAGCATTAAAACCATGTGGTGTTGATAAGAAGTTAAACCATCAATGCGGTGAAGCTCAACATTAGGTTTGCCTACCATAATCATTTGTGCTGGTTGACACAAATTTAAACCCTATGGGGAAATCAACTTCTAATATTGTGTTAATGACATTGAAGAGGATGTTCAGTTCCATTTTTAAAACAAATGCACCAAACAATTTGTTAAAGGGTGGCAACATCAATGTACCAAATACCATTGTTTTTCACTAAAACATTGATTATTCCCAATATTCAACCAACATCAATGTTTTGCTTAGTGATTACATTATGTGAAGATGGGGGAACGCCAAGGATGGTGATTACGTTGAATACAATTCAATTATGATTGTAAATATGCATAGTACTTTTGAGGTTAACAAAATCAAAGTATCAAAAGTAGAATCTTGGCATGTAGTTATAGCTAAGCTTCTTCATGCAATACTTCCAAGGCCAACCAAATCAATATATCAAAGGTAGAATCTTGGCATGCGATTATAACTAGCTTTAAGAATTCCTAGTGTGTCCAACCATTGATAAAGCAAATGTTGTCCTAGGTGTGGTTGTAATGTGTAATGACAAGGGAGTTTTCCAATCAAGGGGGCAATTGGCACTTTATGGTACCAACCCCAAAGGGTTTTGTTAGATTTAGGTGTTCAACCTTTGATGTTGGGCAAAGTGGCAATGGAAGGTTTTGGATTGATTAATATTAATTTTGAGCCATGTTCATACTAAATCTTGACATTGATGGGTGGGTCAAAGAAGGTTTGGGAATTAATTGAATAAGAGATTGTGATCTAGGTTAATCCCAAGAAACCAACATATTATACCATAGTGCGGACATGAGTGCTAATTACATGGTTTGCATCTTATGATGTCTTATTAATTGGAAGAGTGATTTTACATCAGTTTCAAGGTTACTTTAGATTTTTAAGAAGAAATTGCATATTACCAACCATGATGGTAGACAAGAAATGGTAGCCATAGGACTTTGCTACTAGTAAGGTTTATTGGGAGCCATCTAAAAAAATCAAACAAATCAAATATGTTGGTTGAATTTTCAAGCCTTCCCCATGGTTTTGAATTTTTGGAGGGTACTAACATCCATGACCAAGATGAACCCACTAGTGGTGAATTGGTGATGTCAATGCTAATTAGGATGTTACTTATTTAGAAGTCAACACTAGATCTCATGCCACCATAAGGCACATTGTCAAAGTTACAAACATTTGTTAGTCATTACATTCATCAATCTCAACACACTCTATCATCCCAAGCATGTAGTTATTCATGGATGTTAATAATTGGCCACCAAGATTGAACCCATTGGATATGAACATTATTTAGTGGAATATTTGCAAAGATGGGATATGCATATTGGAGCTTTTTGGAGGCGTTAATTATAGTCTAAGCTTCAACAACGATGTTACAAATTAACATCTAGGTATGACATCACTATTACGTGGAAAATATGCTAGGTAGGTTTCCATGTGACATGTTATGATCTTGCAATGGTGATATTCCAATTTGTCCCCAATGTTGGTGGTATAAGGTTACCATCATTCTTTACTACACAATATCACATTACAAAGGGCATGGGATTTGGACATGATTGGGCTAGTTGATTTGGTCATTTTAAGATGGCCATGTTAGGGTTTTTCATAAATCAACACAAGTCAAACCATTTTAGGCCCCATATTGGGACTTTTATGGGAATTGGTCCATGTATTGTAATATTTGTAGACCACACATATGTACATGTGTGCATACCTTGTTGCAAAATGTTCCACCATTAGGAGATTTTCAACCAACTATATTAGCAAGATGGTAGCAAATTTGACTTGGATCAACAAGCTAATGTAGGTGGATCTTATAGTAGTTGATATACATGTCCATCAATTCTAGTGGGCGTGGATTAACCTAACACCACCAATGGTGATCTAATGAGCATATCAATTCATTTTAAGGTCACCCACATGTTTAGTGGATGACATACTAAATTCAAGATACCAATCATGTGTGGTACACCATGACAATAGACCAATTTTGGTTATAAGTAATAAGGTGGGACCCAAGCAACCTTTTTGACATTTTGGAACTTTTTATGGTTTCATGCATTTTGGGATGTAAGACTAAATATGATTTGGGATGTCAATTCATCACACATGGAAAAACCCAATATTGATGAAAGGGAGTGAACCATGGGGTTTCACTCAAGTATTGTTGTAGTGCCAAATCTTTTTAAAAGTGCATGAAGGCGCATATTGGGGCAAGTTATGGATTTTAATTACCTAACATGGATTTTCAACTTATCATTGGTAGAACGCAAATGTTTTACCCAATCACACATCCACCCACTCCATCCATTTTTTGACATGTTGCATTCATAGTTGGGACAATTATGTTGGTGCAAAAGGGGGGGGGGGGAGAGGGTGATGTTATGAGAATCCAAGTTGTACACCTTAACAATTAGGGGAGTAAGAATGCCAAGTGGGATCTTTGGGTTTTGGGAAGGAAGTTGGTGATTTGGGGTGTTGAGGAAATTTGACACCATTTCACATTCTACATACCTCATAGGTCATGTTTCAATTTTCAACTTCACGTAATGGGGATAATTTGTCATTCCAACCCAAGGTAAAAATTATTGCAAAAACATGGGAGCCAAAGGTCAGTTTAATAATTATAAAAAGTGAGATGTGTAAAACATGATGGCTAATCCATGGGGTTGACGGTACTGAGGTGAAATAGATTGCCAAACATAACTTTTATATGTGGATATTATCTTTAATCCTTCCAATACTTCTTCATTGGCATGTAATATCTCTTTAAATTTGTACATATTACCAGATCTTTGGAACAACAAACTTATCTATGTTCTTCCATGTACCATTTGTTATAGATTTACAAGGGTAACCTTGTTTGCATTGTCCCCCATCCTTTTGGTTGAATGTTCGGAGGTTCTACCTTCATTGGCAACCTCGTTCAAATATTAAATTGCTTCATTGTTCTACTAATAAATGTTTCTCGAGGTTCCATATTTGTTGTAGACGGTGTCATTTACCCTGCAAGCCACTCCTCCATCTTGAATATTTTTGACATGGTACATTGTACTATTTATGGAGTGTAAAACTACACTGCATCATTCACAAATGACAATTCCTCTTTTGCTACATTTTCTTCTTCATTTTGTTGTATTGCTACTTGATCTAGTTGTCTTTACAAACTTTGGGTCACCATGTGATTTATGTTCATTGTCATTTTACCATTTTTATTTGAAATGTTTTTTTGCCACATATCTAAATCCTTACAACAATTATTTGCTCATATCTAATTCCTAACAATTTCTTAACCAATTTTGAATTTGTAAAACCAAATCTAAGAAAAAATAAACAAAAAATCCTTCATGGTAATTATTTTGTGCTTCTCACAAAAAAAAACAAAAACAAGCCATTAAAACTTGCATTTTTATTCCAAATTCAATCCCACGCATGGTCGTTAAATGGTAAACATTAATATTCCAACACTGTGTTCATTCTAAAACTTGTCCATTTTCATATTATTTTCCATATATAAAATTATTTTATAATAAACTACAAAGATCAAAACAAAACTCAACCAAAAATCCATGATAAAATATAGATCTAAATAATTATGACTTCTATAATAAATCTAAAATAAAATTAGATACTCATATTAAATGGAAACAAAAAAATGTAAAACAAAAACATGTTATAGTAACAATGTTCAATCTCATCAAAATTTTGTCCAATAGGGATAACATAACTCTCTATCTAATACCTCCATCCAAACCATCCAACAAAGACTATAAATTCTACTTTTAACATGTACTAATGACAATTCTTGCCCTTTGGTTTGAAGAACACCATTTTAGAATTTTAGAAAGTCATTAATCAGGTGTTGGTAGGCTTCAATTTTGCTAAATGCTACAAATTTGATATCATCATTTCAGCACGATGTTAGGGGATCATGTGTAGTGCATGTAGGAGGTGTTTGATTGATTTAAGGTTCACAAAATTAAGTTTCATCTAAGCAAGTGTCGATTTTTGTATATTCAAATGTAATATTTAGGTCATATGATTTATCCAAGGGGATTGGGGGTTTGAAAGGCCAAGGTTGAAACTATTTCATCAATTTTCCAATCAATGGATGTTAATGAATTGTGAAATTTTCTAGGGTTATGTAATTATTACTCAAGGATTGTTTTAAATTTTAATAACATTACCATGAAACCTTTAACCCAATTGACGATGATTACATATGGGGTCAAACATAAAAACATGTCTTTTAAAAGTTGAAGGCTCAATTCATTTTAACTCCCATTTTACAATAACCCACATGAGGATGATCTTTTTATTACACATTAATTGGAATACTTTATGGTTGGCGGCTAGCGAAATGATCACCAGGGGAATGTTTCATTGTTGATCGTGCGATTTCATCATTCAAATGCTATCTTTTTGGTAGTTCATTTTCATTGGTTACAAATCACCAATTATTGAAGTTTTCGATGGAATCAAATTGTCTTGAAGGAAAGTTGACAATATGGGCCTTTATTTTATAAAACTATGATTTTGACATTATTCATAGGGTTGGTACAGTTAATTGGGATGCCAATGGATTAAGTCAAAACCCAAGTTCTAACAAGGATAATACCATTGATCAAAGCTCATTGGCACAATGATGCAAATTTGGAAACAATATCGAGATGACATGTTTTAACATATGTATGTACCATGTTGGGGTGTTTTAAGGATGTACCTTAAATTAACATGGGTAACAAGGATTCCCATGATGTATTTACATGAAAATGTACCTATTATCACATATTTGTAAGCATGTGAAATTCTAGTTGAATTTGCACCCAAGGAACATGATTGGGTCATGCATAGGGCCAAATGATTCAAGTGGGAAATTAATTCCCTCCTACATATATGGATAGATGGATGAATGTGAATAATGTTTCACCCATAACAACATGAGGGCCTTGTACAACATATTCACAAGGAGTTGGTCCATTTTAAGGTTCAACAAACATATAGTTTGCACCAAACATAATACTAACAATCAGAGATAAAACTACATGTTTAGTAATTTGTTTCTCAATGTGTGGAGTGTGACCAAAGTGTAGGCATCATTTAACACACCACATCATTTACAACCATTGCCCATAATAAGGCTTGATTATTGGTGGAGTTTGAATTTTGCCAACCCACCAAGTTTGACAATGTGACATAACTAATACATTTTGGTCATGATCGGACATTTTTCAAAGTAGTAATGAAAGAATTGCCTATGCAAATCTTGACATGATTTTTAACAAGTTTGATGTTTTAGTCAAAATGTTTGCCAATCGACATACAAAATTCCATGATGAGTTCCAAGAGTTGTGTGAAAAAACATTGATCAATCATTCTATGATTTCACAAGACCATTTTGATATAAACATGCTAACTAAATGAATGGTGTAGATGGTGAAATGAAATTTATGGAATTGTGGGCTTTAAAAAGGTCATATTAAAGACTAAAATTTGCAGCCACCATGGTTAGCTATGGGTTTTTTTTTTACTTGATAAAGTTTTCTTACATTGTTTTCATTATCTTTTTTATTGTTTGGTTATGAGCTCAAGCTATTAGCCTTAGTTCAATGAGATGTGATGGTAATAAAGTAGTTGCAGATTAAAATGTCTAAAAATGTACATCACATGGTTATTTTTTAGTACTACAAAAGAATAAAATGGTCATGAACATTATTGAAGGTGTAATATTTTAAAATGGTACTCATTTTTATGAAGTAAACTATTCACAATAAAATTGTTCATATACACCAAATGAAGTATTTAAAAAATTTCATTAAAAAGTAAAATCATAATCCAAATAAAATTTGTAAATGCTCATAATTTTCAATTTTTTTATAGATTTTTTCTTTAAAATTCATGTGGATGGTTACTTAATTAAAAATATGTTTTAAGGTGTCATTGGCAAAAAACCAAAAATGTGATAAATTTTTGAAAGCCCTAAAAATTACCTAATTATTAAAACTTCTTTTTGAACTTTTTTTTTACAACTTTTGCAACCTTGACATTTCTAAAAAATGTAATGACTTTTGACTATTTCATTTTGCTTGAAAATAATTTAAATTTAGGTTCTTCAAATGTGATGGTAAGAAAGTGATTTCAATTTTTAATGTTAAAATTTTGTTACTAATTTGTCCAAATGTCAACCATTGTAGCTTGCAATTATATAGTAAACAATTTGGATGATCCAAATGTGTGGTTTCATGCATATGAACAATAAGCAAGTTTGTTTTAATGTGTATTGTTGATGGCTATGAAAAAATTGGCAATTGTTCTACATTAAGATAAATTGCATTATACTATTATTTGAGGAGATGGTTATTGACCTCAAGTTCATAAATTCAAATTAGGACTTTTCATGTACATGTAGCAAACAACACCAACTACATTGGATGTGACTGTGAGATGTGTTATTTTGTGTGTGTAGAAGGTGCTACCTTTTAAAGTGTTGTTGTTTGGAAGGTTGAGATGGTCAACCATGGAAAGAACACATGCATGCTTGTGCATCATGTCATCTTTTTAATGTGGATGGCAAAATTGACCCACTGTTGGCTATTGTGATTATCAATGTGTAATGTATATTATGTGGGCAATTTTAGAGGAAACCATTATTTTGATTTGTGATTGGTGTTCTAGAGGATGACACATGGGATGTTTTTTAACACCATTGGAGAAAATATTGGTTAGAAAATGATTTTTCCCTTGGTGCACAAAATAAACCAAAAATTTTCTATAATTAAATAGCATAAAATATGCTAAGTTTTATTTGCATGATGATTCAAAATTGGTTAAGGATTTGAAAGATTACCAATAAATAATTAATGATGAGATTCACATTTGCACCCAATCTACTAGCCCTTTCAACTTAAAACCAAAATGTTCATTTTTGATGGATTCATAGGAGAAATTTCTTACATTGCTATCTAGTTTAAATAACCTTAACTCCAAATAAGGAGGTGGTTTGGACGTGATGCACCATTTAGAATATTATGTGTCATTTTTGTTTTATTTGTGTGAATGGTGATAGTTGTATACATTGACATGGTAATGCATAACATTTTTTTTATTACCTACCTATTGAAAACCCACACGCGAGTTATTTATAGGTAGGTAATAAAAACAACCCTTTCTTATGTATAGAGTATAAACCATTATTTACTTAATAACAACCTATTTTCCTACCTATTTATCTCTGCATAAAACCTATGTTTTATAGAGTGAGTTATTGAGGTGAAACTAATTATTAATGCAGTTGAGGTTCATCCACAATTGAATCATAATAGGTATCCAATGGATGATGCATTGATGGGTCCTGGTTCACTAAGGCCATTTAAGGCATATATTTCTGTGCCTAGGCACAAGCCTACTTGACAAACCCCCTTATATTTGTGTATATTTTCTGCAATTATCCTATAACTCTTATTGCATATAGACATGGTTATAAACTTGAACCCATGCAAACATTTCCATTCAACAATCTCAATTTCACTGGAAAAAACAAAAAAAAAAACAAAAAAAAAAAAAAAAAAAAAAAAAAAAAAACACACCAATTCACAACCATAACCGATTGTAGGGAGCATCTCGTTAACATGGTAGCACACGCCACTGACCAAGAGCTCTCCAGTTACATATCTCATGTATCCATTGCGTTCTAAGATTTTTGTGACTTCCTAATAGATTTTGCACATTCTTAGTTGCTGATTGGCTGAACCTCAAAACTCACCCTCTTTTCTGTCCCATAACCCCGAAGCTTGGTGCTTCTGTAAATTGTAGTACCCAGCTTGAGTGCATTATTAGCATGAATTGCGCCTTCACTGTTCAGGGTAAACTGCATTCTTCTCATTATTTCAACTGAATTGCGCCTTCCTCGTCTTCCTCCTTCGGATCCACACGAGGAAGAGGGAGGGAGGAAGAGGAGGAGGAGGAGGAGTAATCGAGAAGTAGAAGATTGCAGCCATAGATTCGACAAGATGGGGATGATGGAAGATGCTGTGTCCGCCATCAAAGCCACCAATGTTCGCCGCAGCGCTTTGCAGGCAATCAGCCTCGGTACTATTCTTTCCTCTCTCTCTCTCTCTCTCTCTGTGCAAGAACTGTTAGCCCTTTCTGGAATTCGTTAACGTTGGTTGCAGCACTGGCGCGTCGGGGAAATGATGGGAGATCAGGATTAGAGGGACGTGAATGCACGCCGAGATCGATTTCAAATTGCAGTGAGGAGTGGATTTAGGATCGAATATTGAGCTCTGGTTTGGGCATTGTGCTTTTGTATAGTTTTGAATCAGCACATACTGGATGGTGGATAATAGAAAGAGAGGAAGAAGAAGAATCTCAGAGCATTATTCTCTCCACTGATCTGAGACTCAGAGAAGGGGAGAGAGGGGGAAAAGGAGAGGGAGTTTGATAACTGGAAGGGATAAACGCCGGCAGTTAACACGCTGCTTGCTGTGGGTTTGGGTTTTGGGTGACACAGGAATGATTGTCATGTCTGCTCTAATCATTTGGAAACGGCTGATGTGTTTCACTGGGAGTGAATCCCCTGTTGTGGTTGTGCTCACAGGCAGCATGGAACCTGGTTTCAGAAGGGTTCCCTTCTTCTCTCCCTTTTTCTCTCATCGAATTTTTCTGTGCTCTTTAGGGTTTTGCTTGAAGGACTTCTCAATTAGGTTAGACTTGCAATCAATCTTACTGTACTTCGCTGGAGAACAAGGTACTTTTTGAAGCATACTTACCCATGATCTGAACTGCTTCAAAAGATGGTTAGTTGTAGTTCATGGCTAAGCAGCTCATCCCACTTGTAGGAGCTTGTGTTCTCATACGATTTCTTCTGAGTGAGTCAGAAAAAAGAAAGCAAAAGCTGAAGGGGGAACTGCCAATGTGATTCGGGCTATGAGTTTTGACTGGTGGTAGGAACGACTCATGGATGTGGTGTCAGGGAGATATTATTTTCTTACACATGAGCAAGGCCCCAATTCGTGCTGGGGAGATTGTTGTCTTTCATGTTGATGTATGTTCTTTCAGCACAAATGGGTGTACAACACCAAACTTATACTTTGGCACATGTTATTTTAAGATTGATTTATGTCCAGTTACTGACCTGATCTAATCACAAGTACAGCCCAAGTGGGGGTTCAATGGATTGGTAAGGATAATATAGGAGTTCCATATGACTTCTATAGGCATGTGTGACTTTCTGCATCTTTTTTCTTCATGCAGGGACGGGACATACCTATTGTACATCGGGTGATTATGGTAGGATTCTCTTAGGCTTTTCACACAACCATATTGCTGTTATGGTGGTTCACTGACCATACTTACAGTATTGTTAACCACATAAAATCAGATCCATTTTGTCACCTATTCTTGGAGTTTGTATCCTGCTGTGTTATCTGCTTCCAGTTATAGCTCTGAGTTATGCCTACTGTGACCTACTAAGCACATTCCTGCATCTGAGATTGCAATTTTGGGTACTAGGAATTTGGCAGTAATATAATGCATGTTATCCTGTTTAGAATCCTCTGCATTCTGTTAAGAAATATTGTTGTGTGGGGTTGGGTTTGAAGGTACATGAGAGAGCTGAAACAAATGAAGTTGAAGTTCTCACAAAAGGTAATACTTTAGAATACTGAATTCCAGTCTATGTGCAGTATGTCTTGAGCTGACCACAATTGCTTGTACAAGTTACTAAATGTCTTGAAAGATAGTGTTTTTATATGCCAAGAGGAACTGTTCCAGCTTAAAATCTGCTCTGTTTGCTCAAAGACAGACCAGTGATTGTCTGGTTTCACTGTGCAGGTGATAATAACCTGAGGGATGATCGAGGTCTTTATGTGCATGGTCAGATGTGGTTCCAAAGGCATCACATCATGGGGCGGTCAGTGGGGTACATTTCTCAACTACTCCCCCAACTTTCCAATACTTTTCTGTGTTTGTGAGTTCTCACATTTGAAAGCTTTCATGACATCTGCAGATTTTTACCATATCTTGGGTGGGTGACAATTATCATGACGGAGAAGCCCTATATCAAGGTAAACTTCTAGTGCCACCTCAGGGATTTTGCTTCTTCAGTTTGGTAGATGTCATTGTGGCTGAATGCTAGCTGAGATCATGGCTGGGTTTTTTGCTACTTCCTCAAGTGTGACAGAAACTTCAGTACAAAGATATATTTGCACAAGTCATGCTATGCACAAGTCATTGACTGAGCATGTCATTGCTGCACCCACTGTTGGGGATGATGAAGTCAGTGGAGAGTGATGACAGCTTGTCCTTGCCATACACGTAAAAGGCCTGGTATTTTGCTAGCAGTCATGGGGTTTGATTGCAGTCTGTTCTGTATTTTGCGTCGCTGTATCATACCCAAATATGTTAGGTACCCAGTCACCATTCATGGTTTGTGTCTGTTTTGGCCAGTGGTTTTTTTCTCAACTGTTTTGTCATGCTCTCTGTTTGTGGAGAGTGGAGTTCATCCTCCTCTCTGCTCAAGTTCAAGTACTCTGGGAGTTTATGCTGAATCAATGGTGGGATTGTTGATTTCTGTTGTGGCAGTACCTATTGATTGGAGCACTTGGTTTGTTGGTCATTACATCTAAAGAGTAAAGGTTCTTTTATTGACTTCTCCCAGTAGTCTCCAAATGTGTGAGAAGCTGTGTACATACACAAGGACTCCTGTCATGTGGTTGTGTCCACCCTCCCTTTTGTGAGGGGCCACAAATTCTTGGCATAACCTTAAGGTGGTGATGGATGGTTCATTTTTTTGTCACAAAGTTTTTGTTTCCTCTGGGGTTGGATGGTGCAAGCATTCCTTATGAGTGAAGTAGTAGAGTGAAGCATTATGAGTGATTAAAGCAATAGTGGTGTTTGTCTGTCCGGGCAGTGCCTGGAAAATTCTTCCAGTCATAACTTCCCCAGATGTAACTGACTCCAGAGAAAAAAGAAATCAGGGGCAGTCTGATTTTTTGAGGAGCTTCCCCAGACATAACTTCCTCAGATGTAACTGACTCCAGAGAAAAAAGAAATCAGGGGCAGTCTGATTTTTTGAGGAGCTTCCCCAGACATAACTTCCCCAGATGTAACTGACTCCAGATAAAAAAGAAATCAGGGGCAATCTGATTTTTTGAGGCAAAAGATTTGGTAGACCAGAAAAAAATTACTTAGGCCTTGGACAGCCCAGAATCTTTTTTTTTTTGTTTTTTTGTATTGACCAAGACTACCTTTTTTTTCTTTTAGCTACTGTCCGTCCCAATTAAGGGGATGGATGAAATGTCCGTCCGGCTTGATGACGGGACAAATTTTGGGGAAGCTTTTTTTCTTTTAGCTACTGTCCGTCCCAATTAAGGGGATGGATGAAATAATAATAAAAATAAAAATAAAAATAAAAAAATAAAAAAGTTAAAAGTTTCTAAAAAAAAATTAAAACGCTAACCAAGTTTAAAGAAACCGGGGGACTTCACAGTGGCCGAAGGTCATGGGCACCCACTAGTTATGAGTGAAGAAAGTAGTGTGAAGCTTCCTAATTGAAGTTTTCTTAGTTAGATCTTATGGTTGGTTTTATGTAGTAGTTTGATCCCTAACTGCATTATCTCTCACATGTGTGGGTCAAAGCCAAATGCTAATTGCTCATGATTCACCAATGGACAGTGCATAAGGTATCTACAACATGTGTTTTTTTGTTCTCTTGTTCTCTAGTTCGAGACAGCAGGTGGCTGTTTCTAGACTTCATCCTTCGTGTCTCAATCCTCTGTGTTGGACCCAGACTACTGAAATCTCCAGGGCATAAATTTCTGATTCTCAATTTTCACCAAAGTGTAATGTTTCTGACGTCAGTACATTGCTTTTGCATCTCATTTTCCTGTTTTACCTTTTACTCCCTGGTGATCTGAATTTTTTCAGTTTACAAATTGAATTTGGAAAGGTTGCCAGCAGTTTAGTGTAGGGAAATTGTGCAAGGAAATTTAATGTGTCTGTTATTTCCCCGGACTGTGGATGAATATGAGAGGTTTTGCTGTTTGTTTATGCCATATGTCTTCTGCTTTCGCTGATTGCTGACATATATTCTTTTACAGATTTGGATGGCACATTTGTTCTTGTGGAGCTTTTCTCAATTTTGTAATTTATCTTGTGTTAAAAACTGTCTAGGATATTTTAGTTTTGGAAACTGAAATGTAGAAGTGCAAAAGTGGTTTACATAAGGATTCTTTCCTCCTCCATGCAGGTGTCAGTTTAAGTTTTTCCTGGAAATTTTAAGACTTCAGCATACTGTTAAAACAGTGACATGTAAGAAATAAAACTTCTATCGTGGCAGAAATAACATTTGTAACGACCAAATGAGTTTTGTTGATGTTTTGTGAACGGAGGAGGTGTTATCAATATTCAGCTTTCCCCCTGGCATATTTTGCTCTTCATATTCAAATATCAGAAGACATTAAAAATTTTAAATTGGATATTTCCTGTAAGCTTCTCTCTGCAAAATATTATGCTGTTTGTTCAACATAATTTCTTTTTTTCATGTTACTCAGTTTGGCCACTATATGTGTGACATAATATATTCTGTTTGCCATTATTAGTTTGAAACACAATTATATTTCACATGAAAAGATGCTATTTACTGTGGTATTTCACTGTCCCACAATTTTTTCCTTTGTCATAGATGAAGGGTAGGGAGTTACAGCACAATAGTAGATTCAATTTTTTTCTTGTTGACAAGCTTATAATCCAAAGAGAACTATTTATCAAGGAACCAAAGCAGGTATTGAGTAATAAAGAAATTGAAGAGGTTTTCAGTAGAAGAATTTTGGATTGTTCAGAGGGCTGCTTTGAAAATCAAGCAACTGTTGATCGAAGGATTTATCCATTTTCTCATAGATATGTTGGCGTTTAATAAACACCGTCAAGTGAATCGTTTCGGGATAGGATGGTGGCAAATGGCAGCCAACATCATATTTAACAGAGTCACTGAAGTTAGTAGCATACTTATTTATCTTCCTTCTATTATGCACATACACTTAACATATTACAAAACATGGTGTAATAACATTTTACATTTAGCTTGGTTTTGACTAACGTACCTGGCATGATTTGGGGGTCAAGTTGCAGCAGCAAGTAAAGAAGAGGTTTGAAGCAGTTACAAGTCTCAGCGAATTCGGTTCAATGAGTTTAGAGCACTACCCATGTTCTTACTCTTGGCTTTAATGGTGGTTTTTGTAGTCTCTGGCGTTCCAAAGACTTGCCAGAAACGAAGAGTTTCATCTCCAGCTGCTGATGCCACAGTATATCCATCTGGGCTCTGAAAAAACCAACTCATATGAGTAAGCCTCTTGTTATCAATAACATTTCCATGTATCAGGTTCCATGTATCAGGGGCCAAAAACAAAAGCATGACTACACTGCACATAGCAGTGTTGAAAAGTTCCAATAACGGTATGAGGAAAGAATAGGATGCACACCTGTGCCAAGTGCAGAACTCTTGAAGTATGGCCAGTAAGCTCTGCCATCTTGACCATAGAGGGATATTTCCATAGGCATAGTTGGTTCTGACTGAAACCATGTGAGCTCAAAATTTCCTTCTCATGCTTACTCCATTGTAATGCACACACCTGCCACACATCAGGAGAGTTCAAAGTAAGTATTCAGAAGTGTGAGTGGGTGATAAAAGATAACTGACATCTTGAAGAGATGAGATTTAGGGGGGTTGGGATCCAGAAGGCTAGTTGAACTGCAGATTCTCACCTGAGAGTTAGTATCAATGCTGTTTACACAAGATCCTGTATGGGTGTTCCAGAATTTGATGCATCGATCAGCAGTTCCACCACCAGATGCAAGCAAGTTGCTCTGGAAAGGACACCAAGCCAAGGCCTTCACTGCTGCTTGATGATCATCAAGGCGGTGCAAATAAGGGATAGGACCTTGTGAGGAAGTTGCAGCGGCATCCCACAGATGCAGCAAGTTGTCATTACCACCACTTGCTAACTGCTGTCCTGATGGAGACCACTTCAGACCACATACCTCCTGCTCATGATCTTCCATTCGCCCAATGACATGCTCTCGGATTCTCACTGCAGCAGCACAAAAGAATGATGAGCTTTCAAAAAGCCAGGATACCAGCTTACTGCTGTCCTTGCACAGTTTTGGCCACAAGGCTTCAGGAAGAATGAATGTCAAGAATTGCATCTTAAAATACAGTGCAAACTAATTTCTATAATTTGAGTTAGCATAGGAAACCAGATCTCGTAAAATCAAGTATGATTCCATATGGATGTGTGAGCGAATCTGTACCATCATGGTTGAGAATCAAAGTGTCACGCCCTCCAGTAGTGAGTGTAGGACCATTCCAAGCCAAGCTGCCTACTCGAGCAGTGTGGCCTCTCAATGTTCTCAACTGCAATCCAACCCAACAATTATGAGGCATGAGATAAGAGAGACAGATCTTTTCCACATAATACTAAAAGTGTTATACTACAAATACACTCTTGCTCTTTCAAGTTCTTTTCTGTTTCATGGATTGCAAGCGAAAATCCAGAACTTAAAATGCTTTGTCTACTGCTACTCCTACTACTACACCACCAACACATGCAAGAATGTATTTGAGATCAAAACAAGACTCCTTAGATTATCAAATTCTCATACCAATCGGAGAGATTGTGAGTCCCACAGTTGGACAGTGGCATTGTTCAACCCCACAGCTATGTATTTGCCATCAGGAGCCCATGAAATGCTCGTAACAGGACCTTCTTCATCAACAGTCAAGAGCTCCTCAATGGAGCTTGTAGTTGCATCCCAGAGGTACACTGTGCTACCCAAAGCCACTGCCAAGATGTTGTTCACGCTCCAATCAAGTAGGTTAAGGTAGTAGTCATCAAGAAGGTCAGGTGCATCCAGTGTTCTTTCAGCAGCTTGAGGAATATGGCGGAACATCTTGCAGGGCTTTGTTTGACCCCCTGCCAAATTCTGTGAGTACAGCAGCTTTCGACCATTGTCAAAACCTTCAGGAGGTGGTGGTGGCTTGCTCTTGAATGCAAGAATTCGTGTCTGCTTTTGTCCATTCTCAACATTCAGCAAATTCTCAGCCAACTGCTTCTTGTATTCTTCCTGCATATGAGTTGCGAAATATTATCAGCCAGGTTCATCATCCCAAGTTCAAAACTGTTGAAACAGGAAAAACAAGGGTTGAAGGAGAAGGGTTGAGAATTGGGAAAGCAAGGGTTTGAAGCTCGTTAAGCCCTAAAACTAAAAACGAACAAAGGGAAAGCTTGAGATCACAGACCTTCGAGGGAGAGTGAACTGCATCTGTGAATGAGTTTTCTTTCATCCCCAGCCTGAAGCTTGCAACGTTGAAATCCATAGCACTGCGATCTGTAATGAATCGATCACTCTGTGGAAGAGAACATAAAGAACAAAACCATTTACGATCTGGCAGAGAACCTTGTTTTCATGGCAAAACTATACGAGAAAACATGGGCATTGGTGCGCCTTGGCTGTAAATCTTTGTGCAGATGTCTAGCTGGAGCTGCTCGTCATGATCAAAATCACTTGGATCGCTCCAGTCTATGAATATGCCACAACCAGAGAGAAAGGAAAATAACTTCTACACCAACAGATAGCAAGAGAATCCGTCAGAGAGAGAGAGAGAGAGAGAGAGAGGATCATCATCACGTACCGGTCTGCCTGGAGTTTTGGACTTGACAACAGGCTCAGGGGAGATGCAATCCTTTAATGGACATCTCTCCCATTTCCCAACTTTGCCTCCGCTCTTACTGGGTGTCTTGCAGAATACCTTTGCCATCGCCATTACTTCTTCTTCTTCTTCTTGATCTCTGCAAAACAAATCACCACCCACCACTACCGAACAACAAAGGCAACGACGGACACACAAACAAAACCAACAACAAAACGAGTTGGGACTCTTTCTTTCCACGAATTCTCCCCTTACCCAAGAGAGTGAAAAGAACCCGGCAAGCAGCAAAATCTCCAACAAAGCGAAAAATAGCTTGATGAGGAAGGAGAGAGTATGTTTGCAATAGCACGCGTCACAGATCGATCCGTCAACACAAAAATGCACAAAAGTAAAAGGGTTCCAGAACATTGATCAGTAGGTACAAAATGCTTTTCACTGTAGCGCGCCCACAAGAGATCAGAATGAGGACTTCGGCTTCGTGCGAGAATTGTTGAATGGGTCGTAGGTCCGAGAGACAGAGAGAGACGGAGAATGTGAGGAAGGGAAGAAAAGACAGAGATATGCGAGACTTGGAAAGCTGAGTGACAATGGGAAGTTGTTGCTTGTGCGAAAGCTTATATGCAAACACAATGTGTAAAGCAGCAACAAGAGCAGGAATGGATCACAGACGTACCCACCCACCCAAATCCAGCCGAGATTTTTTTGCCCTCTTCCCTCTTCCTTCCTTCACTAGGGGATGAGGGCTGCCTGTCAGACTTTCCAGATCATTCGGATCCCTCCTCCACCCCCCCTCCCCCCGCCCCCGGCAACGGTCACCTCTTTCGTAGGCTCCAACGGCTCCTTTTCGTCAAGAGCTGCTTCCAAACGGCTGGCTGTGCGCTGTCTGTCAGGAACCCTAAACTCTCATGCGGCATCTGTTTTTTCGTTCTTCAGAAATTTCGGAATTCGCATTGCTTGCTAATGGAATGGGGCTTGATCTCTGTCACTTCGTTGTTTGCATGGCAAGGCAACTCTTTTCCAAGGATCGTCGATTGTGAGTCCGAATAGGATTTCCAAACCCTCACCCCAGCAAGAATTTGACATGCAAGGCTTGCCTACTGAGGGGGGAAGAAGAAGAAGATCGTAGGCAACAGACTCCAGCAATCTCCTTACCAGTCACCACCTCTCAGCGTGGCTGCAAACTCTCTCCTCAATATTCAGAAAATGACAAGGCGGATGGGGAGACATGCAAGTGCCTTCGTGTTCCAGGTACTTGGATTCTTCTTCCTTCCTGTTCCTGGGATGTTGGATTCTTCCTTTTTTCCTGTTGCAGGCAATTGGATTCTTCTTCTGGTTGGAGAATTCTTCTTTCTGTTGGAGGGAATTGGATTCCTCCAGTGCCAAAATGTGGCAGTGCAATCTGGCTGCCAGCACAACAACAATGCCCATCCCTTCTGTGCTTGCTTGATGTGTATAAGGACCATTCCTCCTTGAGTCAAAGGTAAGAACAACCATTGCAATGATGGACAGTGCAATCTGTGTGCCGCTGTAACTAAAATGCCATCAGCTTGTCTGGTATGCTATGCATCAGCCTTGGAGGCAACAAAGCTTGTAACAATTGGAGATCTTCTTGGAGGAGGTTAGTTTCCTCATGCCTTGTTTGTTTCCATGCATTTTGTGATTTTCTCTGGTGGAAGGAAAACATGGGGGAAAACACAATTTTCAGCTGCTGCTTCAATCTTCAGATAATGAATACCCCTTGGAAGGGGGCTTTGGATCCATCAGCAAAATCCTATTGGTTCCATGCTTTGTTCCATGTTTGATGGTGGAGTTTTGTGTGTATTGCAGATTAGTCACAATGTGAGAAGCAGATGACTGTCCTCCCACAAAAGAAGAATTGTTGTGAAGCACACTTGGACTGTTGTGAAACCAAACAATGGATTTTCAGCTTTTCTGCTTTCATGAAAAGCTCTGTATTCTGAAGTGTATGCATTATTGTGCAAATTGTATGCCATTAGATATCTCAGCACAAATCACTCAAAAAGAGATAGCAGAGGATAGCGAGAGAGAGAGAGAGGATGATTGCTTGACTCTCTCTCTCTCTGCTACTACCCTACTCTTCAACAAAGTGTTCTTTGACTGTCAAGTGCAGAAGTTTCATGTAATCTTGAGTGAAATGGTGGATGTTCTTGTTGTTGACACAACAACTTTTTGGTTTTGGAGCTCCATCTCAGAAAGTAGGTACAAGAGTTGTGGGTTCAAAGAATTGAGCTGCTGCAGCTGGCTCAATCAAGAGTTGCAGCACAATGCTTGCCATGCAAACTGCTAATGAATATGGTTTGTTAGACAGTGTTTGTGCCCCTTATCACCATTGTGCTGTTTGTTATCACCAGCAATCATCATCATCATCATCATCATCTTCCTGCTCGTGATCTTGATCTTCTCAAGGTTTTTCAAACAGATGGGTTCTGGATGGAGGAGCTCCAGACACAACAATCCCTTCTTCAAGACCATGATCATGATCAGCATCATCAAAGATATGTGTATTTTACAGTCACAACAACAGTCTCTTTCTTTGTCAAGATCATGGTCATTGTCAAACAGACAAATGATGAGGATCATCATGACAATCTTCTACCATTTTGGTATTGTTGGGAATGAAATTTTTTTTCTTCAAAACTTTTGGAATTCTTCAAATCTGTTACTGCTGTTCTATCATTGTCATCAACCCATTTGCACAAATTCCAGAGTAGCAAAAGCAGCAAAATGTGTGGGAGCTTGCTTGCTTGCTTAGTCATTGCTGCTGCATCTTTTACTTCATGATAATCACTGCTGCTGCATCCATCCTTGTGCTGCTGCTGATTCTTGCTTGCTTCATCATTTTGGCTGCTTCTTTCTTGCTTTGTAATTGCAGCACAAGCAACAATCAGTTGCCACAAATCCGGAAGCAAATCAAACTAACAACAAAACAGTTACACATTGATGAAGTTATACACACACACATGCACTGTTAGATGAAGCGCAAGACAGTTGGTCGATCGGGGCACACAGTCTGTGTCTCTTCTGTCTGTCAATCGTCACCGCTGCCCCTTCTCTTTCTTTATCGCAAAACCCAACAACAATCCCAACCGCGTGCTCTGCATTTTCTTGTTTGCTTTTGGTTAGCGTTCCAATTGTTGTTACTACTCCCTTTGTCGATCGATGATGACAACAAGACGACGAGGAAGAAGAAGAAGAGAGTTCTTCCCAATTCCCTGCGGAATCCTAATGTCGCTGTCAACAAATTAATCGTAAACAATCCAAACCCAAACAAGAATTTGAAAAACAAGAAACAAAAAGGAGAAGAAAAGAATAGCACGCACTTTGAACGCAACAGAAATAAACAGCTCAGTTCCGCGACGATGACGACGATGATGGTGATAAGCGAGGAGGCAAGCTCCGGATCAACACTAATAATAGTAGCAAAACACATTGGAGAAGAAGGTTTTTGAGGAGAAGAATTGGGTGCTGGAGAGAAGATCGACAAACAAAGCTAGCAAAGCTAGCTGCCAACGATTTGCTGCTGCTGCTGCTTCGTAAGTGCACAACATCGTTGAGAATTGTTGCAGTTGTTATTGCTGCTGTTCCTGTCGATGATGCTCTCCTCTTTCTCCTCCTCCTCCTGCTTCTTCTTCTTGCGGTTTTAGTCTACAATTGAGTTGACAAGCAAGCTCTGTCTTGCGATCTCAGCAAGGACTGAGGGGAGAAGGTTGATGATCGATCCATTTGTTGATGAAGGTAATGATGAGCTTGACAGTTGCTGCTGCTGCTGCTGTTGTTTTGACACAAACAATTGGGTGATGGTGCGATGGATTGCTTGCTTGCTTTGCTTGCCTTGTTGGATGGGCAGACGACAGACAGACAGAAGCAATTGATGAGGGTTGGTTATGAGAGGCGAAGAAGAAAGAAGCTATGAAGCGAGAAGGAGGAGGAGCCGATTCTTCTTCTTCTTTTGCAGCCAGAATAGTGAAGCATTTATGTTTCTCTTGCATTGCAACCATCCTCATCCTCTTCAGCAGCACTTCACACAACACTTGGGGCGGTGAGAGTTTCCAAATCTCCCAGTCCCTCCCTCAGCAGAACCGTGCTTCTCGTGTTGCAGTACTTGTCTCCACCCGGGAAGAACAGAAGCTCTCGATCCTCTCTCTGCATGCATTCTGATCCAATTTTGCACATTCTCCATTGCAGACCCTTTTGATCTCTCTCTCTCTCTCTCTCTCTCTCTCTCTCTCTCTCTCTCTCTCTCTCTCCATTCTGATACAATCTCTTTTGTTGTGTTTCCATCGCAGTCGTCGCATTTGATTCTCTGGATCCGAATGCAAACATCACAATCAAATGGGATGTGATGACATGGGCGAGCGACGGCTACATTGTACGTTGTTTGTTGCCTTCTTCTTCTTCTTCTTCTTCTTCTTGCAGCAACAATCCCCACAAGCCCCAAAACCCACAGACAGATCTGCAGTTAAACATTTCTCCATTTGATCTGCCGGCTCGATGGATTGTCTGTCCGGCTCTCTCTCTCTCTCTCTCTCTCTCTCACACACACACACAGCAGAAGCAGAAACAGAAGCAGTCACGGATTCTAAGAAGAAGATCATCATCTGCATGCATGCATGCATCTTTCTTGTTTGGAGATGGATTTGTGTGCGTGTGTGTGCAGGCAAGCGTGACGTTGTTCAACTGGCAACAATATCGGCACATCGAGCTTCCTGGGTGGATTCTAAGCTGGACATGGGCATCCAAGGAAGTGATCTGGACAATGCTGGGAGCAGAAGCGATGACGCAAGGAGATTGTTCGCAGTTCCACAGCGATACACCACACAGCTGCGCTCGCAATCCGAGCATCGTGGATCTCTTACCGGGAGTCCCTTACAACCAACAAGTCTCCAACTGCTGTCGCGGCGGAGTTCTCGCCTCTTTTGCACAGGATCCCGCCAACGCCGTCGCCGCTTTCCAGATCACCGTCGGCAGATCCGGCAACACCAATACCACTGTCAAACTGCCCAAGAACTTCGCTCTCAAAACTCCTGGACCCGGGTACACTTGCGGACCCGCTGTCAAAGTCGCGCCCAGTTTGTTCTTGACCAAAGACGGACGTCGCCGCACTCAAGCTTTCAGTGCGTAGCTTCTTCTTCTTCTCCCTCCTTGACCACCAAATTTCTTCTTCCTCTCTCTCTCCTTATCTACTCAATTTCTTCTTCTCTCTTTTGGGCTGGGTGTCTTTGATGGGTGGGTTTTTCTTTTTTTTCGCAAGGAAATCGGAAATCGCAAACCCATCTGTTGTGTTTCTTCGTGTCTGGCTGCTGCAGTGACATGGAATGTGACATGCACTTATTCTCAGTATCTGGCGCACAAGGCACCCAGTTGTTGTGTATCGCTCTCGACCTTCTACGACACCGAGATTGTCCCATGTGTGGAATGCGCATGCGCATGCTCCTCCACCAATTCATCATCATCATCAGCAGCAGCATCGTCTTCTTCTTCTTCTTCTTCTTCTCCTTACCTTCTGGAGGATTCAAACTTGCAGACCTGTCTGGATCCGTAAGTCTTGTTCTTTCACCCCAAACTCCTCAAATCTCAAAAACCCATTAAGCTGATCAATCCTGCCTACAGTTCATGAACTGCTGCAGACATTCATCAGCTCTGACTTCACATTGTTTGTTGTGCTTGCTGCTTCAAGAGACTTTGACTGATATGCAACACAGCTTGTTTTTCTTCTGTTGTTTTTCTTTTCTTTTCCTTTTCATTTCTTTTCTTTGGTTGTGTGTACTCCATGTATTTTGTTGTTGGCTCAGGAACACACGATACTCTGATTTGCCAAACCTAAGCAGCAGCAGCAGCAGCATGGGTGTGAACAACCAGCAGCAGCCTGATACTCTCTACTGCACACGGGACATGTGCCCTGTGAAAATCCACTGGCATGTGAAGACAAACTATAGGCAATATTGGCGGGTGAAGATCACCATCACCAACAGGGATTTCTCCAGGAACTTCACACAATGGACTTTGGTTCTGCAACACCCAAATTTCAGTAACTTCACCCAAGCTTTCAGTTTCAACTACAAAGCCTTAAGTCCATATGCAAGCTTCCGAAGTACCCTTCTTTCCTCATGATCATCAATCGTCCTCCCTTTTCTTCATTCTGGACATGTCTGTAAGCTGTTCATGGCAAGACAAATGCAGAATTCATACAGATCCATGCCACTGCTTGTGGTGTTGTTTTTGTTGTCCTGTATCTTCATCTTTGTGGACTTCTACTATGACCATCATCATCATCAGCAACAACCTGATTGCAATTGAGAGAGGGCATAGAAGAAGACAGACCTCTTCTCCCATTCCTGTGTTTGAAATAATATTGGGGAGATGAGTGAGTGAGATAGCGTCAGGTACTACTACTGCACACATAACAGAAAAACACAAGAGGACAGAATATGACAGAAGACACAAATGCAGAAGAGAAACTGAAATTTGGAGGTTGGGGGGTAGGGAGGAGTCACTGACTGTCACTTGCTGATGTGTTGTGCGGCTGCTTCTTTGTGAATGCTGCAGATGATTCAGCTGTTTTCTGGGGTATAAAATACTTCAATGATATGCTCATGGCAGCTGGCCCCAGTGGAAATGTCCAGTCTGAGCTTCTGTTCCAGAAGACAAAAGCTTTCAAATTCAATAATGGCTGGGCATTGCCACATCGTGTCTACTTCAATGGGGATGATTGTGTTCTTCCAGATCTTCAAGACTACCCAAGTCTACCCAACAGTGGTAGTAGCTGCCATCTTTCTGTGATGTTCAGGCTCATTCTTTCTATCATTTCTACAGGAGCATCAGTGTTGATCTTTTCCTCATAGTAGTAAGCCAGCTCTCAAACAAACTATTTTTCTGTGCCTCTCAGATCAGTAAACTCAGTCAGATCATCATGGTTATTGCCAACTGAGGGAATCTGAACACCAATTATGATCTTCACTCTTTAAAGCCTGATACTAGAGGGTTGTGTGATTAGAAGGAATTGTTAAAGCTGCCTTAGTAAAATCTATTTCATAAAACCATGCAACATTGAATCACATCAAGAGTCTAGCAAAACCAAAACAAAAGTGAAGGCTTGTCAAAGGGAGATCTGACTGTAGTAGTAGCTGGCCATGAGATCTCTCCTCTCTCTCTGTCTTGAATTTCCTGTGAGCATAATGAATTTGGTCAAGGAAATGAACTTGAAGAAAGGCCATATGGCAGCATTAGCAAAACATAATCTGCAGTCTTGGTGGATTCTGCTACCAGTCTGGGTTTGACATGGGACTGGACAAGAAGGGAGCTGGAGCTGGAGAGAATGGAGTGGTTGCAATTACATTAGCAGTCAATTGGTGGGAGAAAAACATCAGGGTAGAGCAAGATTTTCTCTGGTACCTTCAGATTGGAAGTCCATACTGTTTTCAAGCTTGAGAATGATACAAAATGTGCAGAAGATTGAAAGAGAACCACTTCAATAAACTACCCATTGATTCCAGCTCTATCAATCTTGATATTGCCAAACATTGGTCTCACTTGTCATATCATGCAGAGATTGCATGTTTTGTAGTTGCACTAACCTGGGGTGTGTACTCAAAACATAGTTGCAATCAAACAGTTGTCCAGTAACAGTTTCATTGTGGAGGAGGAGGCTATGGTTTGAGAGCCATTTCTTCACCGAAGGACAAGACGGATTCTTCCTAGTACTGGTAACATCCAGATGCATGTCTCAGATGTGGAGAAACAATTATCCACAATTTGACACCATGACAATCATTGTAATTACAATGCACCTTTCAACACATGAAACTTGAGTTTTCTGATTCAGTATACATTTTTTGTCAACAAATTTTGCAATAGAGTCTCCTTAGTGTACACAGTACACACCACCTGATGATGTTGCCTATGCATCTTTCTCAATGTAATCCTGCCGACACAATGTTGCCTATTATGCAAAACACATCTTCCACTTATTGTACCCATCATTCCCCCTAGAGAAGAACCTAAACTCTTCACATGACAGACAGAAAGGCTTTACACAAAAATGTCCTGATTACCATTTCCTAATGACAAAAGAAGAGTTTTCTTCTGGCAAAAGAGATCGGCAACTAAAAGCCCCCCCAGAAAAAAAAATCGGGATCATAAATCGTAACATTCTTAGGCTAGCTTGAATCCTCCAAATCTGGATGTGAGAGAAAGCTAGGAAATGACATTGTAATGTCCCTGAAGTAGTGCAAAAAACAAAGAGTTTCAGTAGAGTACATACAGTAGGATGGCTCAAACTGAATCTCAACCAAAAGCATCCAAGGTTCACAGTTTTAGAGTACACTACATAGAAACAGATTTTCACAGGTTTAGAGCTCATATACACTATAAGTCAGTGTGTGTCAGAAGGTGCTTACAGAAGATACGGTAATGTCATATTTCTCAGTAGTGATGGATTACACTTCACCAAATTGCACCATTCCTCCTTGTCAATCCGCCCAGATTCCTTTGTGTTGGCTTCTGCAAAGGTCTGTGATTTTTCCCAACCCAAGCAACATGCATTTGGTCATTTCCTATATCACCCATTTCATAAGCATCCCATGGATTGTTAAAAGAAAAGAATTCTTATCATCTCTTATGGTTGGTCAAAATGGTACTGATACCACTGGGGTGAACAAATCTCTGCTCAATCAAATGCATGAGGTTAAAAGTGTGTTAGCTCAGGCTTACAAGGAAGAATATTCTACACACCTTATCCAGTATGGTCTCAATAACATCTTCTGATAAATTCATGTCTGATTCAGACAACAGAGCATGGAGCATCTCTTTCACCTGTACACCTAACCATCCCCTTAAGTCTGTCACCATCCACCTGTTGATGCATCTTTGTTGAAAACTCTCTCCCTCTACTCTTGCCTCTCACAATAACCTCACGGTGGCTGTTGCTATTTTGTTCTCATAGCAAGGAATCCTCAAAATCCAGGGCATCTACCATACAGATCCATAGCCTATCAAGGAGACCTTGGGACCTTGGGTCCTCACAAAGTGGAAGGTCCTAAATTTTGTAGTTGTGTTATACTAATAAGATTGCTTATCAGAAAATGGTGGCAGATGGCAAGGGTACACAGCAAGCAAACACTTTCCAGGTTCAGCAGCAGACAGGTATAAAGGCTAAGATCAGAAGCAAGACCGCAAGTCCTCACATCTCCTAATTGAACCACGACCTTGATTTTTTTCTCTTGCATGGGCATAAAGAAAGAACAGAAAAAGAAAACAAAGTTGCGGGTAGAGCCAAGGGTACATCTATGGATCATAAATACCTCCTCACGTTCAATGTAGCCTGTCTGATGCAAGTCATATAACTTAAACGCAACTGCAATAATGAATACAGAAAAGACCACAACTGAGCAACCCAATCCTGAACCATCGGAAAGCAATTTCAGGTATCCTGAAGTAATTTTGATTTTTTCCCCTGGGCCTTGTGGGCTAAGATCATGCATGAGCAAGAATGAGGCAGAAATAGAAGCAGCAGGGGAAGTGGTGGTGGTGATGGTCTCACACTCCATTTTATCTTCATCCTGTGCACATGGGTGGAACACACTGAGTGACCGTACAAACTCCCCAAACTCAATCACCCCATTTTGCTTCACATCAAAGAGTTGGAAAACCTGCCACAACAGCAAGGCAGCAGCCACAAAAATGAATCCCAAAGAAAAATTCTGAAGTATGTGAAGTCTCATCCCCATCTTCCAAATAGTTTCTCTACACCTGCTGACAAATCTCCATTTGTGACCCAACCAACCAACCACATCAGTGGCACAGAGCGAGAGAGAGAGAGAGGTGTTACCCGATCAGCAAAAAGGTTCTCCCTTTTCCTGTTTCTGAATAGTGCCAACTGAAACTCTTCCTGCAGAGAACCTGACAAAATGTTACAAGGTTTGCACCCCTCAAACCTGAGAAACCTCCAAACTGAGCAAAAAACCTGCAATAGATGGGGCACAATTTCCTGTCTCAAGACTTACAGTGAAAAGAGGAAACATATCCTCCATTTTGTCCAGAGCTTGATGCTCTGTGTCTTAAACCCTCCATTGTGTCCAGAGCTTTGTATTTAGTAGAGCCAATGGATTGTTTATCCACATTTGCAATGCAATCAATCTACAGATGCTAGTGCAACTGGTCATGTGAAATTCACCCAGCATTTCTCATACTTCTTATTTGATTCTTTTGACCACAAACTGTTTTTGTGTTCAAAGAAAATAAGAGGTGGAGGAGGAGACAGTAGTTTGTTGCAGAGAAGAGTCAAAATCCCAACCTTATGAATGAGGCCATCATCAATGACTGAGCTGCTGATTTTCTGGAAAAGCTCATATAGCGCCTCTACCTCACTCACACTGACTGGCAAACAACACCCCAAAGCCCATAACAGGCATTGCAATGAAAAACCTACTACCCAAATCCTCAAACTCCCCTAAATCTCAAAGACTCCCCCCAAAATGTGTGAAGTGTGGACAGTATTTCAAGGGAGAAGCTTTGCAATGAATCAGACTCCTCAAGAACTCAGACTCCACAAAATCTGCAAATTTTAGTAGGGAAGATTTCTTCAGAGAAAGAGGATATTTGCCAAATCTTTTTGGAGGAGAGATGCAATGTTACACCAAGTTCATCAGAAAGCAAAAAACTATGGCTTCTTACAGAGAGGAGCATTTGGAACAAGATTGGTGGGTGGGTAGAGAGAAGAGAGAAGAGATGGGGGGGACTAACATACATACATGCTGTTTCTTCAGCAAGAACGGTTGGATCCTCATAGCCTGGAGGTGTTGTTCTCACACCCTCAGCATGGAAACAGCCCATGATGAGTGTTATCACATAATCCAGTGCTACCAGCACTGGTAGTACAAGTGCAACCAGAGTGTCCTCCATGGTTGCCAGTGCAGCAGCACCTGCACTCCAACCAAAATCTTCTCATCTTTCCATCATCAAAACAAAACTTGCCATTGAATTGTCCACACAAAGAAAGGAGAGAGAGAGAGAGCAAGCACCCACAATTCCAATAGACCTCAAAGAAACACAAAGAAATGGGTTCTTCTCTTCTCTCTCTCTCTCTCTCCTTCTTTTGTCACTTGCTGTTTCAACAAGTTTACCTGAGGATGCACAAGGAGCAGAGAGTTGAAGAAACTACTACTGCTTGAAACTTTGTTGTTGCTCACAAACCTAGAAGAAGCTGATGAGATGATCATCAGACTAACAAAGGCAAGCATGGATGCATGCATGCATCAACTCTGTTTTTGGAAGCTGTGGATATCTCTTGTTCATGATCGTTGGGAAATGCAAAACTCTAGAAACAGAAGAGCATCATCATCATAATGCTGACGAGAGACACACAAAATCCTCGAGTGACAATCCCACTTTCATTGTCTCCACAACAACAGATTGCATACAAGCATCATCATCATTACGAATCGTCAAGAAGCAGCAAGCACCCCATCTGCAGCATCATGCCGTGGGATTCCCGAAATTCATTTTCAGATTCAAGAGCTGTATTGGGTATTCTTAGATTTTCTTGCCTTCAAACACAAGTCTAATCTTCAAACTAGATTCTTTCCTTCAAGCTTAAGCAACTCGTCTTTAAAACTTCCACAACAACAGTAAAAAAATCCAAACCCCACAGACAAAGAGAGAGAGAGAGAGATCTGAAAGTCGCAGTACCTTGCTCTCAAGGTAAGGTACCCCCACATATGGTTTGTGGCAAAAAACTTCAGCCGAAGGCAAAGTAAGAGATCGATTATAAGCTTCTTCTTCTTCTTCTTCTTCTTCTGCTATTTCCTTCTTCTTTTCATCCGCTTCGTCCCCCTCCTCCTGCTGCTTGTCCTTCTTCTTCCTTCCTTGTTTGCTTTCTTCTTCTTCTTCTTCTTCTTCTGGCTCTTTCTTTTCTCATATGCAAACAAGTGGATTTGCCGCTCTGCTACAAAGGAAGAAGAAGAGGACAACCCAATAAAGGAGTTCGGTGAAGAGTGGTGGGGCTCACTCGATTTTGAGATTTTTCACCCATGTGAATAATGAGCATTACACACACACAACCTCAGTTGTCGGAGAGAAACAAAATCTGTCTCGAATCTGGCAAACTTCTGTCTGCTTGCACTTTCGATTCCTCCTCCTCTACCTTCTCTTCTGCAATCAAAACATCAAACCAAAATAATTAGCAGCAAACCAGATATGTACTTGGGCTTTGCGCTGCTTCTCGCCACCACTGACGATAAATTGACATTAGGTCAAAATATTAATATATTTTAAATTTGCTTAAATAAATTATTCTAAAATTAATTAATTATCAAACATTGGTAAAACATGATCATATAGATTGTTCATAAAATCATTTTCACTTTCATTAATTTTAGAATATGAGATTTACTTTTCATTTACTAAAACATTAATATTTTTTGCACCATAATGTCTTTTTGGGCACCCCTTGTTGTGATTTTGGCTCTTCCAACATCCCCAGTGTCTTTCCTACCATGCTTCCCAACGACACTTGATTTGAATTTATTTATTTATTTTGTTTCAACCCTAGTGCTTGCAATGTTTTTAATGTATTTCTTGCAATCTTCCAACATTGTATCCAATGCAATCAACCTTCAATCTATTGGTGCTTCCTATTGTTCAAAAAAGTAAAATGGCATGTTTAACCTAGTATTCTTGATGTTTTCAATGTGTTTTTTCAACACCTTTGTTATTGTTGTTATTATTTTGTTATTTATTGTTGATGTTTATGGTTTTTTATTTTTTGTTATCCTTCCTTGGTGTTGGTTGGGTGTGTTTTTGGCAGTTAATCAAGCTTATGTCATTCCCAAATCATAATATCACACATATTTAAATTTTTGGCTAAGAATGTTCAGATTTGAGAACATTTGTCAAGTCACATTCCATCTTGAGATATCCTTTCAAGAACTTGACTTAACAACAATCATAATGATTTAAAGGTTCAAGTTGTTTTTGGAAAGACAAGTCAACTCTTCATTAATTCTAAAAGAAATCTAAATTGAAAGGCAAAATATGTTTTATTGATTTGAAAAAAAAAATAGAAGGAAAAAAAAATGTTTATACATTCCAAAGAAGTACTTGGAAAGGGAAAAATAAAATATCCATCCCAAGTCATTTATGAAGGTGATATTAAAAGATTGTTAAATGCTACTTCCCATTTAATATTAATGAATTTGATGTTTAGAATGAATTTATTAAGTTTGACTAATTTCATTTTTATCAAAGCTTCTAATTTATCTTGTTGAATTGGAAACCCAATTTGTTGATCGGAGATTATTTAACAAATGCACCTATTTTGTGCAGTTTCTAGACCTCCCATGTGAAAATGTTCCATACATAATGATGTAATCTTTTTTTTTGTTTTTTTTGTTTTTTTGTTTTAGCTTTGTTTCAATTTTTTTTTAATAACTTTTTTTTTGAATTTGAAATTTCTTTTGTTGTTTTTTTTTCCCCCTCTTGTTTTTCAATTTCTTTTTCATTTATTTATTTAATTATTATTTTTTGCAAATTGCAAGACCACATAAATTTTTGAAATTTCACTCTTCACATTGCAAAGGATCTTTTTTCTATTTTACTTTTGGCTTATCATAGTCATTTTTTGGTATGAGAAGAATGAAAAGTGAGTGCTCATGTTTTTTGTAAAAGTTTGCATGCACACTTTAAATTTTTAGAAATTTTTTTCAAACCTTTTGTAAACCTTACTTTTGTTTAGGTTTCTCTCCTTATTTTTGCAAAACATTGTGAAAAAAAGAAAGTGGAATGGAAAACATACCATGTGAAGTATTCATGAATGAAGCAAAAATTGAAACAAACCTAATGGAAAAATCCTAGCATACAAACCCAAAAAAATGTTGTCCCAGAAAATGAAACAAAAATATCAAAATTACAATTGGAAAAGCTAATGAATCAAAGGAAAGAATGGAGAGGCCACGACATAAATGCATTATGTTGGTCTTTTTATTATGTGAATGATAATAAAGAAATAGATAACAAACGTCATCAACTGATGAGATGTTTTTTTTGTTATCCTAAACTTATTGAAATATGTAATAAAAAAACAAAGTCAAGGAAAGGTTTAATATCTTATTACAAAACAAATGGAATAACTTGCCTAAAAATCATGTGGATGTAAATCATGTTGTTTTATACAAAAAATTTGAAGATGTGGTCAATAATTTTTTGAAAGGAAATGTGGAGAGACAACTACTGAAAAAATGTCCAAGCATATTTGGGTCATCAATATCTAATTTCTTTGTTGCCAAAAACCTTTATAAACAAAACGATGTTGAACAACAACAATTTTTGGAGGATTTTGGTCTATTGGTTGTTAAAAATAACTTACCAATACAGTTTGTTGAAAGTGTATGGCTGAAGAAGCTTTGTATGCATTTAGGTCCTTGAATGTAATTTCCACCTCGAAAAAACTCTTCAAATGATGTTCTACTAAGTTTGGTAAAAACAACTAAGCAAAAATATGTTTTACCTTTACTAAATGATTGTACAACCATAACAACAAGCTTTGATTTCTAGATGTCCAAAAGGGCACATGATTTTTTCTTTGGTTGTTAGTTTTTAAAGAATTGATTAGCAACCCAAACATGTCACTATCAGACTTTTTGAAGTTAGTGAAACAACTAGGCAAGTTCTTGCTAAAAATTTGATTAAATTCTTCGATACATATGGTTTGAGAAAAAAGATTATAACTTCTGTTCAGGATGAAGGATCTAATCTTAATAGTATGACTATTGCTTTAAAATTAGTTGTGAATTGTGAAACATTAAGACTTGAGGAATGTTACTAAGGAAATTGCATTGGACATACATTTTTTAAAGCATGCTAGTATGTGACTAATGATGAAAAAAATACTTCTTAATCTATGGTAGAAAAAGCAAGTGATAAAAACTCTAACCTTTACATTTTTGAAATGACCTTTGAGACAAGTGGGCCTTCCAAATAGTTAGTAAGGGGAAAGCTAGATATATTCAAGAGATATCTTGATATAATGGACATCAAGCACCCTTTGGATTGGTGCACTAAACATGAGTCAATGTTTCCTATAGTTGCCTTTCTAACCCACCAAACCTTGGGCATAGTTGGATCTTAGATAGAGATAGAAAGGATTTTTTCTTTGGCCAATATCCTTATAAACCTTAAGAGATGCCATTTATAAACAAATAACCTATAAAGACTCATATTTGTGAGCAAAAATTGGCCAAACAACCCTCAAGTAGGTTCCTTTCCCACCAATTTGGTCAAACTCATAGAGGTTAATGTAGAGTTAGAAGAATATTGGAGGAGTTTGAAGGATCTTATGATAGAGATGAAATTTTGGACATGTAAACAATTCTTTTAATATTTTATTATTCTTTTTTTTTTCACTTTGATATTTACTTTCCTTTCTTTTTTAAAGTCATAATGGCATTTTTTTTACAAAACATGTGAAATCCAAGTTGTTCATATTCAAACCCGATATTCGACTGATAAATAACAACATATATTTTATAGATTGATATCCTGGTAAAAAAAACTTGAAAATATGATATCCAACCAAATATTTAAATTGGAAAAAACAAATTTTAATATCCGATTTGGATAAATAATTTTGGTTGGATAACACAAAAAAACAATATGTGCCCAACACTGGTTGCTACCACCCTTAACACTAGTCGTAAGTGGCCAACTTTTTTTAAAACAATGTGACCAAAAGATTCAAAAACCCTTATAACTTTTAGAATGAATGTCAAGGATAATTTGAAGCTCTATGCAAACATGTGTGAATGCCTTTTTTCAACCATGCATGGTTCTCTTTCTAGGCAAAGGAAATAGAGGGGGTGGTAATAATTATTTTATGATTGGGTTTTAAGTTTTTATGTTTTATGAACAATACCAAAGAAGTGTATAGGCTAAAGACCCATGGTCATAAGTGTTTCCCCCCTATGTATAAGCAAGTTTCAAGAACTTGTATATAATGTCATTATGAAAACAACAATGTAGCTAAGTTCAACAAGAGTTAAACATAATTGGGGGAAAGTTTGACTAGTTGCTAGCCACCAAACAATTGTAGGAATGTCCCAATAGTCATGTTATAGATGTGGGATTTCCTTTGTAAACTTGATAAGGACTTGATTTTAATTTGGATAGATCCTTCTTCTCGAATGGTTGTGCATCTCATGTCTTGCAACCTACACATACAATGCATATACAATGTGTAATGCAAATAGATTTATTGATTGGTCTTATAATTTGACGACATATGTAAGTAGTGTTTTGGATCATCTCAAATACTCATCTATGAGCTTTAATTATAAAGCAAAAGACATGGCAACACATGTTCAATAACCTCAAGCCACGCTACCAGCAAGTGTGTCTACATTAGGCCTTCAAGGACTTTGGGGACCTCCCAAAGTACATATTGATCAAGGACATGCACATCCCAACTACCACTACTTAGGGCTCTTCCTTTTAATTTCCTCCACAAATGTTTGGATCATTGCCCCTTTGGAAATCCCAATCAATTGAGCCATGCATCCACTACTACAATTAATAGTTTTTTTATATAGGAGAATCCAATGAAAAAGGACCTCATTTGGATGAGTGTCAAAAAGACCATCATGTCAATTTGGACAATTCAATTTGGGCTTATCCAAGTGGTCTTTTATCAATAAAATGTTAGATTGGTTGATTGGTGTTCTTGACTAGTAGATAATGGACCATTTGATTGGTTTATTTTATTTTATTTTTGATTATTTCCAAAAATATTATTTGTGTAGGCTGGTAGGTAGTATATACGTTTAAATAGGTCGTAAAAAGGCAAGTAAGTAAGTGGGTGGTTAGCCTAACCTAACCCAACTTAACCTACCTTACCCTACCCAACCTTTTAAGCATGTACATAAGTTATAAGTATTAGGAATTGAACCTTTCCTCTTTTCAAGGATGATCCACGTCCTTATCAATGGATTACATTTTCCAAAGTCATCAAATCTTGTCAATTTTTTCACTTAACTTGTTTATTTGACATTATTAGTTATGTAAGTAAATAAGAAAGTTAGGTAATTAGTAAGTACGTTGCATGATGGTTGGTAGGTAAATTGATAGCTTGTAATCCATAAAAGGTAGGTTGTAATAAACAAGAGGTAACAAGTAATTACGTAGGTAAAAGGTAGGTAAGTTGTAGGAAATATGAGGTAGGTGGGTAGATTTAGGTAGGTATATAAAATGGTATGTGCAAAGTAAGAGGTAGACAATTACATAAGTAAATAAATTGCTAAGTAGATAGGTAGGTAAGTAGGTTGTAGGAGGTAAGTAAGTAAGTTGGTAAATGGTAGGTGGGAAATAGAAGGTAAGTAATTAAATATGTAGGTTTGTTGGATGGTACGTGGGAAGGAGGTAGGTAATTAAAGTAGGTAAATAAATTATTATGTTGGTAAATAGGTCATAGGAGGTAGGAAGTTGGGGGGAAATATTAAAAGGTCTTGAATGCGACATGTACAAAAGGACT
>Ga0209611_10001425_pt1 | contig 40671 bp, 29 predicted proteins | sample S1TSphgellanicum_3_FD_187693 | JGI IMG/M metagenome (GOLD analysis project Ga0209611, IMG submission 187693) | Host-associated microbial communities from peat moss isolated from Minnesota, USA - S1T2_Fc - Sphagnum magellanicum MG (SPAdes) (version 2) | ecosystem: Host-associated > Plants > Peat... | reverse complement strand
GCTGGAGTGGCGTAGTCACGGGTTACCCACTAGTTATTTCATAATCTGAACCTTATTTTTTCGGGAAAATAATGCGTACTTTACCGGGATGCGTACTTAAACGGGTGCGTACTTAGGCGGGAGTCTACTGTACCAACTTGTTAGAGTGCTGGCCCACCCAACCAGTGTGCACCAGCACCGACAAATGGAGTTTAGTGAACTGGTACCCTAGTACCTACACTGGCAACCAGTGTTTTATTTTTCAATTTTGTGTTGTAGGCAAAGTGGTGATCATCCATAGGAAGATTTAGGCAAAATTTTGGTTATAATTTTTTTATTTTAAAATTTAAGCATACTTCTATTTTTTGTGGCTACGCATTCGAACCAAACATAAATATCTGATGATTTTTATTTTTTATGTTACAATTATCTAGATTGAAAACCCCCAAAACCACTGCATTTTTTAATTTTTCAAATTTTGATTTTACTCATCAGCAGAATTTTACCAGTCACAAAGAAGGCTGTTGTCACCATGGTAAAAAACCCAAATTTTTGAGTTGCCTCTGGACATGTATTAACATCCCATCTGAAGACAAAATCAAGCTCTCGAAGTCCAAATTTAACAATTTTGGCGTTAAAGGGGACATAGTGCCCATACACTTGGTTCTGGTAAGTAAGTCATCAGAAATATAGACCTCACTGTTAATGTTTTTTTTTCAGAAATGGGTTTACTAGCAAAACACCCACGCTGCGCCCATGGCTCCTACCATGCTTTTGTTTCCACTCGAAATGCTCTAATTCCATCATTATGTCTAGATATCTTTCTAGTAGATGACCTCTCTACATACTCTCCCTCCTTACCAGCCCCACCACTTCAATTCGCATTTGATTCATCAAATTCACATGTTGCCATGACTGGTTTCTGAATACTGCTATCATTCTAAAGGTCACTTCACACTTAAGGATCGGATATCCAGATTATCACTCAATGCTCATCTGGAGATACCCCGTTAGAGCTTAAATATGCCCAGGTTCACATTGACATACAAAATAATTTAACTTACTTCACCCATGATCGGTAATTTGAATGGACTGCTGTTCTGACATGGAGTTATGGGAAGTTGATTGTTGATAGTGAACTATTGCTGTTCACAATGGCATCTCATCACCATAACATATCAATGTGAAAAAATGGAGCGCCCACATAGCTTTTGTTGATCATTGCAAGGAGAGCTTGAAGTTCCTTTTGTTTTTTTGTACGTCCAGGTCTCTCTTTACTGTGCAATGAGCTTCCTCTTCAAGCCACCTTTTGTTGCAGCATTTAGGAATTTTTGTTTCTTTACAATGAACTTCCTCTTCAAGCTGTCTTCTATTGCAACATCTCGGCCTTTCAATTTTTTGCGATGAGCTTCCTCTTCAAGCCATGTTTTGTTGCAACACCTTGGCCTCTCGGTTTTGTGTGTTCTTTTATTTGCTTTGCTTTCTTTCTTCTTTGAAATTACAATTGCATTTTCTTCTTCACTTTCACTTTATGTTTACGTTGTCATATCAAACTTCATGAAACCATTGAAGATTGTTCTTTTTGCTCAAATTTTCAACCTTTAATTTAAGCTCAGGACTTGTTAAACCTTGGTCATCATGTGCATACAAAGCCTACATTTGAATCTACAAGTGAGATGGAGTCTTGCTCTTTATATGATGACATAAGAATTAATAAACTTATGCTTGAAAGGATGAACGCACTAATTCTACATAGTTACAGACCATCGTGTGTTGCTAATTTTCTTTTGAGTCAAGATCTAGGTGACTAGGTGAAGGCTAGGTCAACAACTTGGTTTTTTCAGTATGACAATAAGCAATGGATTGAGCATTTTCAAGTTAGTAGGCCTTTCGTGAGACAATTAATAGAGAAATTGAAGCACAAGATGGAGAAGAAAAAAGATACCAAATACAAATGTGTTGTTCTAGTGAACATCAAGGTGACATGTTCATTGTACAAGCTTGTGCATGTAGCTAAATATTTGCAATGTAGTGAACATTTCATAATTAGAAAGTCCACAATTCATTTGGTCTTGCACAAATTTGTAGATGCCATGAACAAAATTTTCAAAAACCAAGTTCGATGGGTTGAAGGAAATAATTTGTTGCATGTGATGGAAGGCATCAAAGAGCTATCAAACTTGCCAAGTATCCAAGGGGCAATTGATGTTATGCAAATTCATATTCAAAAGCTAAAGGTCATTTTTGCAGGTGATTATTATACCTTCAAATCCAAGGCATATTCTATGCAATTGCAAGCAATTGTTGATCATAAGAAACGATTTTTGGACATTTTTGTTTGCATGCATGGTTCAATGAACAATTCAAAAATGTTGCGTTTACTTTCAATTTACCAAAAGGCTACACTAGGAGATCTTTTCCATGAAATTTTTTTGCATCATGGCATCAAACCCTACATAATTGGGGATAAAGGATACCTACTGCTACCATGGCTAATGGTATTTCACAAACAAAATGCAATTTGACATTCTATGCTACAAGCATTGTACAATAGACAATTATTTTGTACAAGAGTTGTAGTTGAAAATAATTTTGATATATTGAAGAAAACCTTCAAGGAACTGTTGATCAAATCAAACTTAAATGTCTTATTCTTTCCAGATGTGGTTGTTTGTTGTTACATGCTCCATAACATGATTTTGAGTGATAAAGGTATTGACATTGACAAGTTGATGCTCCATTTGGAACCAGAAAATATGCTAAAGATTAATAAAAGGTGTGAGGAGGAAAGACTTTTGATCAAAGAGTATGAAATGATGAGGTGAATAAACCTGACGTGGAACCTATATTGCAAGGAGGCAAAATTTTTAAGATCAACCAACACACTGCAATTGAATAGTACTTAGGAAATCATAGACCAGTGTAGGATCATAGAAATATCATGTTTTGAATTGTTGTAAACTATTGACATTGTTCTCAAAATTCTTAATGCCTATTATGTCTACAATGCATCTAATCAGCTGAAAATCAATGGAAATCAAATGAGCTAACTCTTGTAAATTGGTATCAATTGTTGCATTCATGCAGTCATTGTTGAACAATTTCCTTTTCCAATAAGTCACCCTCTAAATCTATTGAAGAATAATGTGCATTATTTGGTGGCATCATTGTTTGGTCTTTGATGAACACATGACACATGGCAATGTTGAAATTGGATAACACATGTACCATGTGTTTGCTCATTTTGTGTGCTTTCTCTGGTTTTGAAATTGCTCAGTTGCTCCTTGAAATTATTGTCCTACATTTTTTAATGACGCTCGTCAATTTCAAGTTGTAAAATGTTGGTGTTGTCCATTGCCCCCATCAATGCTTTAGTGTTTTTGTTTGTAGATTTGATAATTAGATAAAAAACATTATTGCATTTCCTCTTGACTTTAGTGTTGCATGTTGTAGGTGATGTAAGTATCATTGAAGTTAACGACAAAAGTTGATTGGTTGTTGTTTTGTTAGTTTCTTTTTGGGAGCGGTTTTGTTGATTCCTTAAACAAGTTGATGAAACTTGTAGCTTTTGCACCAACTTGAATGTTTGTATTTCAATTTGGGACATTGTCTTGTGACTAAAAGTCATCATTCTCATTGTGTGTCTCTTCTATAGGTGGTCTATAAAACTCCATCTCCTTAAGCATTCACATCTTGCATGTGGAAGGGAACATTGATGGCCTTTTCACTTTGAAATGCTTCAATGGCTTCGTCACACTCTTGATTGAAATGACGAGGTAAGTGGAACCTATTTTTCTCTTTAAAAAAGAATCCTTAGAAACAAGTATGATTTCTAATACCTTTGTGATAATTCACCAGTTTTTTTGTAATCAGAATTAAGCACGTTTCACTTGTCCATGCACATCGTTTTGCTTTTTAGATTCTTGATTTTAGTCTTCTTATGCAATTCTTCAACAATTTTGTCCCATCATTACATAACATGTATCATTTGCAATCTTGGATCAATGAGTTCCTTCCGTGTTGCATGTTTTGCATGCTTGCAGGCAGTGAATGTCGACACTTCATTATAGTCCCAATTACCATGGCATTGCTAAGGAATTAAAGTTTTTCCACTTGTACACCCAGTTTTTCCACCACTTCAATCACTTTTTCGACTAACAACCTACCTGTTTGAATGTGAAATTGAACCTACTCCTACCTATGAACTAGCCACTTGCAATTCTCCTTGACTATTTACATTTGTTTGTCTACCTGCATGAGAATTTGTAGTTCATGCCTTCAAGTTTGTGCCAAAGTTAGAAGCCATGTCATTGTAAAACTTATTAATGATGGAGGACATAAAATTTTTTCACAGATGCAGAATTTCTTGGTGATGGAGGATGTAGAATTTTTTCATGGCCACGAAGTTTCTTGGTGATAGAAGATGTATAATTTTTTTCATGGCCGCAAATTTTCTTGGTGATGAAACACACAAAATTCCTTGGCGAGGGAGGATGCAAACTTTTTTTGGCAATGGAAGATGTAGTTGTTCAGGATTTGTGGGTTTTGGGATGGAACAATAAGTTGTTAGATTTATCACACTAGTTTTCAAAATGTTAGTTTAATGCCACTAATAAAAACACAAATCTAAAAATTCATGAAAATTTGAAAACTGCTCTTTAGTTTTAACATTTTGCTATCATCCAATGTTAAACCTTGTGTTAGCATGCCACATAACAAAACATGTCATCTATTCACCCACCAACAGAGCAATATGTGAACAATGTTACAAGAACTCTAATTTTACCATGTTAGTATTCGTAAGTGTGAACTTACCTTAAATATTGATAAATACAATTATTTTGAGCACCATCCATTCACATGGATGGTTAATAAACCCCTCATAACCCCATCATTAGTCAAACAAGAATAAATGCATCTACACATGTCCTCATCTTTACAAGCAATTCTAAGTCTCATCTTTTCACATCAAAAATTTACAAATTCACTTACATCTAAATTTATTCAATCATTATTTGTCATCATCCTCAATAGATGTAAATTATAATATAAGATTTTCATTACCATCAATTTGCACGACCATCATCTCAAACCCTCACCCCACACTTCCAAAACCCTTCCCCCATTACACAATGCCTTTTAGAATTGTCCTACATTGTCATAGATTTACATTAAAGTGACAAACATAGTGTGCTCCCTCTGACAAGAGGCAAAAACCTTTGGGTGAATAGGCTTTTAAACGTGCTCTTATTTATAAATGATAATTAAGGCATTCATATGTTTCTCTAAACATATGTTACAAAATTTTAAACTTTTATATCTTGTTCATAACCAAATTTGGCTAAATCTTCCTACATTTGTTTAAACCTAACTTAACCAAAGTGGGCCTAAATGAGCCCACCCACTAGTGCATTGTTTTTCAAACTGAGTGGATGAAACTTGCAACGGGCTTTAAAAAAAAAATCTTAGATCACCGCCTATCCCCAATAGTCAATCCTACCTACTCCTCCTACGCACCCTCCCTCCCGTCCCCTCCCCTCTTACTTTACCCCTCATAGGTACCTATCTCCTTCCAACTACTTAACTTGCTTCTCCAACCTTAAAGTCAACCACCTTCTTGTTCCTCTTATTTTTCCTCTTTCTTTTTATTTTAGCCATGCACAACATCAATGTTCTTCTTCATTGCAACAATGCACAACTCACACAACTCCATCACTAGCAACAATATCCTATGTAGCAATTCGATCACCAACAATGGCCCACATAGTAATTCCATTGCCACCAATAGCAACACAAGCAACAATATCCTATGTAGCAATTCCATCACAAGTAGCAACCCACATAGTAGTTCCATTGCCACCAAACAGCAACGCAATCATTGTCGTTTCCTCCATCATCATTGCAACATCCTTGTTGAGGTAAATGCCCCCATCTTTTTCTTTTTTCTTTTCATTAAGTTTTGAATTTCAAAACACAATTGTGTGTGTGGTTTCAAGCAAGTTTGATAAGTGTGAAAAAAATTCATGGAAGAGGTTGATGCAAGATCTACCATGCTTGGAAGAGGTAATTGTTTTTCCTTTTTTTTCTCTTTTTCTAAGGAGGGGTGAGCATGCTATGTCTGTATAGGAATCATCATTGTTATAGGACATAATTCTTTTTCTTTTTCTTTTTCTTTCATTCTTTTTTTGTGTTAATTTTTTTTTGGTGTGTTTTTTTTATAAGAAATCATATCTTATTTCATCTTTTTTTTGGGTTTCTTCTTCTATTTTTTGGTGCTAGTGTTTTTTTTTTGTGTGTATGTTTCTTTTACTTTTTCCTTTCTATTTTTAATAGTTTTTTGTCTTATTGTTTTGGTCTTTCTTTTCTTTTCTTTCTCCTCCTCCCCCCCCCCTCCCCCCTCTTTCCCTTTTTCTTGTGTTTTTTTCTACAACACCTTGATCTCGTGTGTTGTTGTTGTTAACCAAAAAGACCAATAAAGGTGCTAGCCTAGCTTGCACCTTTTTAAAAATTCTCATTGATGCACCGTTTCCCATGTATATATAATACAATTCCATAAAAAATAATGCAAATTGCCTTTCAACAAAGTGAATGTTACAAGTTATAACACAATCCATTCGATTTAAAAGCATTATCACGTCAAACCAAAGTACAAATTTTTTTAATTTTAAAAATGTGTTGTGTGTGGACTTCAATTTTTTAGAAAAGCCTTAAACACGATTTGAGTTTTCAAATGTTTCATTGACCAAGTTATTTGTTAGAGAAAAAAACAATGTTAAGTTTGACATTTGTCACATGAAACATCAATCAACCTTATCATATAAAAATAAACCTCAAAAGTATTATAAAATTAATTTACAAAATAAATGAATTTTTTCATCCATATTAAATGAAATTCCATATCATGCATTGTTATCCATAATGGATGTAATTTATATATCATTTTTCTTTTTTTTTATGAATTTCATCTGTTTTATCTATAATGGATATAATGTATCCATCATTGTCCACTTTTGATCCATAATGAATGAACTTCATCCATCAACTTCCATTTTCATTCATAGTGAATATTTTAGATGTTTAAATATATGTTTTGAGTGGAAGGCTTTATGGAAGCTTCCACGACGGAACTCCTTGAACAATTGCAAATAAAATAATGCAATTTTATCAACTCTAATGTAAGGCACAACTTTGCATCACAAACGTTATCCATTATTGTGTCTTTGTTCATGTTCACATTTTTCACACTATAAATGAACTCTTTTGAAATGCACATGTGTATTGTCATTCTTTTATTCATTTTTATCAAAGTTCATGCATGGGTGGGTTTTTGTTTGGGCCTATCATGGCTATCACAACAATTTATATAAACATTTGAGTCTAAATGACCAGCAACATGACAAGCATAAACGCAATGAGGAGAGAAGCAACATGCCTATGGAACGAAAGAGGGGAAGAGCAATGGAACACCACAACAACCGGAATTGGGGAGTAGGGCAACATGACAATGGATAATACAAGTGAAGGGTGCACAAGGTGGAGGGAGAGATGGGAAGAATTGGGGCTAGTGGCATGACCTCTTGTGGTGTTAATAATAGGATAGAATTGGAGGTTTAGATAGTAGACACTACCCATTGAATGTGTTGCATTTAACCTAGGACTCCATGATCATAAATCAAGTATGCAATGTGAATTGTGGTTTTCAAATAGGATTAGTTTGTTATTTGTGCGCATGTGGGCCATGTAGTAGGCAGTGATTATTCATTGACAAATCTTGTTTCTTTTTCCAAAAACATTGGGATTTTTTTTGTTTTTTAAAAGGGTAAAAATTATTATTTTTCATTTTTTAGGATTTTAAAAAAAAAATTGGAAGGAAAAAAACCTGATGGTAGGTTAATATTTTTCATGATAAGAGACAATTTTGCCATGTTAAATTTGGGTGGAGGTATTACAAATTATGAGATTAAAAAGGAAATTGTGAAATTGGATAGGCAAGATTTTACGTAGGCAAAAAAATTGATTTGGACATGGAAATTAATAAAAGTGTAGACCACCCCTCAGCCATGGGCCTTATCAGAATAAGGGCCCATGTGAGGTGGGACCAATTGTGGGCCTGATTCTGGTAAAACCCTGCAGCCAAGGGCTTCACTGATGAGCATAAGGACCTCATGCGTTCTCCTGAGGTTCAGGAACACCCTTGGGTGCTCCTCCCTCGGGAGAGAACACACTCGTATGGGAACCTCCCCTTCCCTGCAACAAAATCCAACACAACATGCATTCTCACATAACACAAAGCTCTTGCATAACTACACATTTCACTCCTTGGCTTTGTTTTGATATTTGAGAGAGAATTGCTTGGCAGAATGGGCCTTTGGTTCCATGAAGGTCTGCTGGCAACTCTAAAGCAAAAAAAGGGATGATACATTGTAGCATTTTCCTACATTCAGAATCACGATATGAAAAAAAAGATTGTTTATTGACTATCTAATTGCAATTCCAATCAGTTTCTAGTTCCAGCTCAGGAGACCCATTGTGTAATCCAGTTGCAGATCTGGTTCCCAGATCCAGTTTGGGTAAGAGCATCTCCACCACTACTGTACCATTTATCGAGCTATTAATTAATTAATTAATTATCGGCTGTTTCTAATAGCATTTTAAAACCAGCTGCCAACCAAACATAATTTATCAACATCATCACTTGTCACTTGCAAACCTTCACATTAAGTGAATAACATGAGAAAATGCCTTGTGTTGGTGATGCTCGATTGGGCTACGTGTCAAACTTGCGTTTCTTTCTCATGTTTTCTTGTTTCTTTGCAGCTGGGTTTTAGTAAAACTATAGCAAACAAATTTTTGCACTTGGAACTAGGTTTTAATAGGTTTTAACATTCTTGGGACTTGGTTGCAATGGAAGTTTGGCATCAACATCTACATGCAATCATGTAAGCTAAGAAGCTTGAAGATGACAATGGTCCAATGAATTGTTCATGCAAATGTTGTTAATGCATGTGGAAAATGCACCTAGACAATAACATGGTGGTTCTTTGCTAGGATGTTGAGCAAATTTTGATTGTTAACAACATCTAAGCGAGTCACAAATTTGGAAGTATTATTTTTCTTTGTTACTTGTCTATGTGATCGGTTTTTCCGTAAGAGATACAAGATGAGACACGAACTTCTTTACAAAATTTTGAATGTTGTTTATGCTCACAATTCTTATTTTGTGCAATGAAAGGACACATGTGGACACTTGGGCCTTTCTTCCATCCAAAAATACACATCTTTGCAAATGCTTGCATATGGCATTGCACCAAATGCCATTGACAAATATTGTTGTTTGGTGAAAACCATCACCACCAAATGCATGAAGTGTTTTGTCAAAGCAATTCACAAGGTTTTTGAACAATAGGACTTGTGACAACCATAATGTGTTGATTTGGAGAAACTATTTAGAATCAATGTGGACCACAATTTCCTTAGGATGTTTGTGTCACAGGATTATATGCACTACATATGGAAAAATTGCCCCGTTACTTGGCAAAGGTAGTTCATAGACAAGGATAAACAAAATCTATTATTTTAGAAATAATTATTGATCAATTGTTGTGAATACAACATGTTTATTTTGGTTGCTTGGATGCAACACTAATCTAAATGTGTTTGACCAATCCCTTTGGTTGCAAATTTCTTGTAAGGTCCAACGAATGATGTCAACTTCATAGTGAATGCAATAATTTATGAATAAATCTATCTACTTGTTGATGGGATTTATTATCCAAGGTGGTTGATCTTTCTTCAAACAATCCACGAACCATAAGGAGGGAAACAAAAACATTTTGCAAAATGTCAAGATAACACGTGGAAGGATTTTGAATGTTGCTTTGTGGTTCTCGAAACCAAATTTCAAGTTATTGCAAATCTTAGTAGATAAAGGAATAAAGAGGTGATAGTAGATGTGTTGATGGCATGTGTGGTGTTTTGCAACATGATCATTGAAAATGAAGGTCAAAATTTAGACATGGCTTGGCATGACCACAATCTTTTACAATTTAAAAGAAATCTCACATTTGAATTTTCATGAATGGCACAAATGCCATAGAAGACAATGATGCTCGTTTTAAATTCCAACATGACCTCTTTGAACACAACTTGCATTGAAATAAAAATATTTTTTTTACAAGCTTGAATGTTTCAATGCCTCTAGGTTCAAATTCTATCCAAGCACACAATCTGTTTTTTTTCTATGTGTGTGGTCTCTACAAGGCTCAAGATTGTAGCAATGTTCAGGGTGTTTGGAGTTGTGGTTAAAACTTATGTGTTTATTTTCAAGCCTAATTGAAATTTTTGGAATTCTTCATGCCTTTGTAGTTTTAAATATTCTCACATGTCGTCTAAAACCAATTGATTTTAAAGCATGATGAACAACACCATGGTTGTTTGTTTTTTCAAGATGGCAATTTCCTTCAAGGTTGTTGAAGCCATGTTTGCAATTGTTTACACTTGAGCTTTAACAACAAAGTCTTTGAACTTGTTCATTTTTTCAACCTCCTTTGCAACTTTCAAACCCTAGGGCCTTTGGTGTGTGATTTGTAGGGAGTTTAGATTTCCATCTTGGGAAGTATTTTTACTTCACCCACATATTCTAATTTTTTTCATTTCACAAGCAACATTTTGTGCACATCTTCTTGCATGTTTGCCCATTGCAATGTCTTTGAAAGGAATTAAATTTAGTTTACGAATGTGAAAGATTAATTTTTTGGGTGTTTGTTTTTGTAAAGTTCCAAGGCCTTTTGTAATGTATTTTTTTTCATGTGTTTATAGATTCATTCAAAATGATGATAGACCCATGGCAACCCACAACCTTGGAAATGTCGTGTTTAATCACGTCCCATTTTGTCTCCAAGCTTTTTATTGGACTTTTTGTGCATGTTGGAGGTCAATTGTTGTTGTAGTGTTGTTATACCCTTTCTCAAAACATCATTGATTTTCATCCATTTTCAATCCCAAGGTCTTGTGAAACATGGATATAGGACTTGCAAAACTAGTGATCTTCTTTAGTAATAAAATTCTTCTTTACTTTATTTTGTATTTGTTGTTGCAAGAGGCACATTATTTGTTGCAAGAAATGCACAAAGTTCTAGAGGTTGGAAAAATGCATTGACAAAGTTGTGTGATGCCATTGCTTTTTCCTTTTGATGTTAAAAATGGTCAAATATTGATCATGATGAATTTCAGTATCTTGTGCAAAAGTGTTGGCATAAAACAAAAAATTCACGAGGTTTGCAAACCTTATTCTAGGTGGAGGCATTGGTGGGGTTTTAATTTTTGGGTTTTTTTTCCCTCACATGGGAGTTTACCACTGGTGTTTATTGTGTTCTTTTGGAGATGTTCCAAGGGTGCAAGTACGTAAATAGGATCCAATGGGATTACAAAAGGATTGTGAATCCTTTTTAATTTTTTTTCATTTTTTCATATGAAATAATTTGTGAATGAAATCTTTTGCAACTTGTTATTAAAAATACATATAGTCTTCCCAATAGATCACATGGTTTTTGTTAATATATTTTTAATAAATATGAATTTTTCAAAGTGTGTAAATGTTGTCAGATTATGCATTTTTTTTTGAAAATTTATCATAATTTTGAATCATACCAAAATATGTTAACTACTTTAGTTTTTTGTTTCTTATATCATAAGCTACAACTTTCTTTTGTATGTCATGCACATTACACCCCATTTACATGTGGTAAAAGACTTTTGAAATTTGAAATTTTTGAAATACTTTGAATTTTTAAATTTTCATATCTTTTTAATTTTGAGTGTTTTTTGAAATTGGGTAATAGGTTACTATCATCTAAAATTTTTTACCATCAAAATTATGTTATTACAATAGTCATTTGCTTAATCATTTGTAAAAAAAAACATAATCTAAAGCAACATTTATTCAAGTTCAAACATCATTTTTAAAAACCAAAACCCAAAATTTAATTTAATGAATTTTTAATTTTAATTCCTCAACATTCATGTTAGTCATTTAACACAATATGGAATGATTAACATAACTTTAAAATGTCAAGAAAAAAAATATGTAAAAAATTTCACATTTTTCACCAATATCTAACATGGTTTTTGGCTCTTATTTTTATATTCACACCCCCAAAAGCCATATTGCATAGTCTAGTTCCAATAGAAATATTGTAGCATAATCTTGTAGCATAGTTTAATTCCAACAATAAATTGATCCTCTTGATTTTTATTTTTAAAAACTAAAGATTAATTTAAGTTTAGCAACCCAATAGTAGACATAGAACTAGTTTGAAAACTTATATGGAACTTGGAACTCGTCAACACCATTTTGACCATGGTAACAATGTAGGTGTTAATAATGTAGGTGTTGATTCACCCAAGGCTATTTTTATGCAAGGTAGTTGGTAAGTACTTATTCTAATTTTTATGTAAACATTATAAAAAAATCAAAATGTTGTTTTAATTTTAGGTTTTCAAATCTACTGATAATCATGATTGGTCATTTACTTGTTGGTACTAACAAAATTTTGGTGTGCAAATATTTAGTTTCTATTGGTTTTTTTCAACATCATTTCTGCGTATTTATTGACACAAAATCAATGCTCCTAAAAACACCTAAACTTGCAAAAAGTGATACACAAAAAAAATCACGAGCATTACTAAAATTCTTGGTTTTTAAAATGGTCCAAGAGATTGGTTCTTTTGGATTAATAAACATGTCCATTTTGACTAAAGGTTCTAAAGATGTATTTTTTGACTAATCAACTTGACTAACATAACAAATTTGACAAGTACATTTAGTCAAGTTGGACAACCCTAATCAAACGAGACATCTTGTCAAATTGAACTTAAAAAATTGACATCATTAGTCAAAATGATCAATATTTTTTAGTAAATAAGACATCTTATGCCTATTACATGCCTACCTCATATTTCTCACCTCCCACCTACAATTTTACAACCTATCTATATACTGACCCACCCTCCTACATATTATTTACCTACCTACTACCTACCTTTTATAACCTACTACCTACCTACCTATCCACCCACCTACCCACTTACTTACTACCTGCCTCCCTCCCTACATATCCATCCACATATTTACATACATGTACTACCTACCCACCCACCTACCTACATGCATACCACCTACCTTGCCACCTACCCACCCACCTATCTACTAATTATTACTTATCTATTTACCCACCCACCCACCTACCTTTTATAACCTACCTACCTAACTCATAGTCTCGTAATGTGTTCAAATAAACATGCGAAATAAAAAACTTGAAAAAAGTTGAACACCTTTTGATGATTTGGTCGAGTGGTTAAGAACTTTGTTTATAATTGGGGAGGTCAAGGGTTCAATTCCTACTACTTATAACCTATGTACATGTTTAAGGGGCTAAGGTAGGCGAATTTAAGTTAAATAAGTTAAGTAAGTTATACTAGGTTAAATTACAATAGGTCAAATGGGCTAGGTTAAGCTACCACTTGAGTGAAAACACATTATGAAAAGGCCAAAATTGTTGTCACATTGTACTTTTTTTAGGGGTACCATGTTTGAAGTTCAAACATGTCATTATTATGAAGGATTTTAACAATGTTTTGCATATTATGGTAGGTCAAAACCCAAATAAGTCAAATTCCAATAAAACTACATTTTTAAATCTAATATGATGTGATGTTATAATATATTTGCACCAAGAAAACATACATCACAACATACTAAAAAACATAAATATATTAAAAAATGATTGAAATGAATTTTAGTCTTTTTGAAACTTGTAGTATCTTTTAAACATTATGATTCCATTTGATTAGAATAAGTTTTTGAGCCATGTGAAGAATTTAATAATTATCATAACACAAATGGGTGTTTTTGGGGGCAATGACCATAAGTATGTGGTAAATTAACATTTTGACAAACTATCACTTTCAAATGGAAGATGACAAGATATGTGAGGTGGCTCATTTTTCAAATTTTCATTTCAAACATTTTTTGGTTAACTAATTCAAACCCAAACCTAGTGCAATCCAAAAAGAGAAAAAGCTCTATTATATTACATATACCATAAATATACAAAGTATTCATTGAATTTAACATTTTAAAAAATAAAAATTCAAATAATATAAGATATCATTAACTTTGTGAAAATCAAAATATCAAACCTAAACACGGAAGTGAAACCCACAATTAAATGCAACATGTTTTGTAAAAATATACATTACATACATGTCATGAAAGTGCCCAAAGTGGCCCCCTTGTAATGTGCTTTCACCCACCTACCTACCCACTTACCTGCCTACTCACCTACCTACCTACCACAAAAAAATTGATAATAAATTTAATAATAAATTATTTAATATGGGCAAAATTTTGACTAATCAAATGCTCCACTATTTGTCAATCAAAATTATTAGTCAAATGATCCATACTCTATGAATAAAAAATTCCACCTTAATCATAACATACATGTCAAAATTGTCTTGTCCAAAATGAGGAAACGGTTTTTTTATGCATGTCCAAATTGGGTTTTTTTTATTAAATTTGCTAGAAAAAACCTAGGAATTTTATTAATGGAGGAGAGGAAATGTTGCCCCATTTTCTTCTAGAACCCCATTTGAGGGGGAAAAAAAACATTAATTCAAAAGTTCTACTTCGTATCCAAATTTGAACCAATTGTCAAATTGTTTACATGTCCAATATTATTTTGCTTACTTGTCCCATAACATTACCCCCCTATACTTCAAATCCTTGCTACATGAAAGAGAAGTAAATACTACCAAAGTTTGAACATCTATGAATTCATGTTTAAGAAATTGTGCAACATCCTATAACACCTCAATTTCGACCTATTTTTCATCAGCTACCATTTCAAGCATTAGTTGTAAATAAAAATGTGTAATTCCTATTCTTATGGAACAACGACAAATGTTTGTTGAGATATAACTAATTCCAATTTTACCAACTATTCATGTTCTAAATCATGTATAATCTATTTCAATTTTTATAAGGTCTATGATGGAGTACTAAACTCTATTGATTGAGAGGGCAATTTCTGACCCTCCAAATCCTCCTACTCTTGAATTAATTCTATATCATGAAAGACACCATTGCTGTTGAAATTGGTGTGTGTGTATAGTAGTGGGTATTAAACTTTGTTGTACTTGCACATCTTGAGTTGAATTTGATCTAGTGCCATTAGGACATGCTTAAGAATAAGGCCTACACGGTGGTGACTCCAAGTTTAATATTGATGGGATGTATGGAAAGTAAGGAAAGGTAGTTTGTATGCCTACAATTGATGCTTGTAAAGTTGTTCATCAACTCGTACTTATTAAATCACTTGCTTTAAGTCTTCCTTAAACATATCATGTACCTTGTCCCACCACTTTACTAATTCACCTACTTGAACACCTAATGTTTTGTGGCATAGGTTAAACAAGACATTTTCTATGTTGAGGTCTTCATATTGTCGCAACCTAAAATATGCATAATATGGTTATTGATTTTTGAATTTACTAACAATATTTGTCAACCTTGATATTTCCATTTGTAGCTCCTATACCTCCTATTGGGACTCAAATTTGTATTGCCCCTTTGTAAACTTAAGAGCTACACACCTATTAACTATTTTGATTCTTACAATTTTGAAGTCTTTTACTTGTTCTTATAAGCTACGTACATTTTGGTACACAACCTTGTTACAATGTTGTTAGCCTTTTTGTTGAATAATCAAATCATCCTTCTACTGTTTCACTTGCCAATACTCGTTAATGTTTTCATACTCTTGTTGCAAATGAATCTTCTCATGTTTTATTCGTTCAAATCCTACATCATGTGTTCATTGTTGTTGGTTTGCCTTTGTTTGAATCATAATAAATCTTGATGCATACCATCAACATGTTTATCCCTATGCTTTACCTCCTATTGCAACTTTTGGATTTATATTTTTGTTTGTTCAAAAAAATTTTGAATTCATTATTTCTTTTATACCATTTGTTGATTAACTAATTTTGTGAATCATGGATTATAATATCACAAATTGTTAAGCTTTAGTTTCATAGTTTTCCTTAGTATTAATGATTTGAATCCTGATAAACCTCCAAGTAATAATTATTAAGAGTTGAATTAACCTTTGGATATTTTAGCATAGAAGACTTTCTTATTTAAATTGATGCAAGGCTTAGTTAATTTTAGGACTTAGTAAACCTTTTAAAGTGCATTATCCTTTTATGTTATAGAGAAGGGAAAGGGGATGTAGAATTAAATGTGATTTATTGATATATTGGGAATACAAGCCCATAATTAATAATAACATTTCGCCGTGACAATATTAAGTTAGTATGTAGAATAATCTTCAGGCACAAATGATGTACTTGAAAGATTTTTAAGATGTAGTCCTAATACATTTTTATTTAGTCATCACTTTTATCATACTCTTAAATAGAATCAAAATCAAACTTAGGTATTAACATTTCCACCCAAGTGGCCTCAAATGAATTACAATTTAGTAAACAATTTAAAGGGGATAGATCACAATTGCAAAAACTATAAAATGCGATGAATGGTGTGAGTTAGGTATTCAACTCGATGCTCCATGGAAAGGGGGTTAATTGGGTTTCGAAGTTAACAATAATGGCTATCATTAGGAACCCAAGTTCGACAATGAAGACGAACATCGTCATCTTCACATTTTCACTCTTCAAACCTTTTTAGTGTGACTCCATAAGTAGGAACAAATTCTAAATAGATTACTAAGGCATGTGGGTTAAAAGACAATCGACAATCCCATGCCGAACGATCGACTTGAGTGCGCACCATTCTTCTGGATGATTCTTCTTCACGCGAACGTTGAAAGACATTAACGTCAAGTAGTGCTTCTTCAAGCTCTTCCTTTTCTACTAGTGAAACTGGAGGATTTGAGGGCGTAGTGACATCATCCGCCATGACTAAATTCTCATCTGCACAATAAAAACTAACAGGGTAACAGAAACAATGTGGTATTTGCGTTCAGAAGGGGTCGAAGTTTTTTTATTTAACAAATTAAGGTAGGCGTAAAGTGTGGGAGTGACGGCGAAACCTCATGAAAACTCGAACATCCCAGATCTAATGGATTCATCAAACCCTAATTTCAACAATGGATCTAGAAGTATGTGGGGTTTTTTGGTGATGCAAATTTTAATTCCAATTTACTATGTACTACATAGTTAATTAGTGCATGGAAGAAAAAATAAGTAGGGGATATCAAAAGAGTAAATGGTATGCGAGGATGTTACTTCAACCATTGAATTGATTTAGTCACGTAAGGATTCAAAGATGTTTACTTGTTACTACCGATAAATTGTCCTAGTAGTTAGTTACTTGAAATAATTAGGATGAAGAAGTAGGATGTGAGGATCAACGAATGAAAAGGATAAGGATCAAACTCAAGAACCTCATCAAGATATCCAAGATAAAGGGAAGGATGAGTCCTCCATTCCCATTAGTCATGAGGATTGTCATCTTATTTGATTAGAGGATGGAATATTTTCTGTGTCTCATTGGGCCCAAGAATTCTCATCTTAAAATCAATTGGAGGGCAATTCATTCTCAATTCTCATTGGCTCTTGAAGGATGAGGAGGCTATTGATTGAAGGGGAGGATTTCGAAGCTTCCATTGGACAAGGGGAATAAGCTCAAGGAAAGGATATGGAGGCTTACCACGGGAGAGAAGAGTCTCTTGGGTTGGGGGAAGGGAAAAGGAAGAGAAGGAATTTGTGAGAAAAATATTAGTTCTTATGTGTGGAAAGGTGTTGTTAATGAAAAATATGTGTGCAAAAAATAAGCATGGAAGGATTTCCATGACAAAGCCTCCGGAGTTTTATTTCAAATAGTTGTTTATTTCAAATCCACTATTGGATTTGTGTCAAACTTAAAACAATTCTTGTTTAGGAGGTGTAGAAGGTTCTCTTCAAATTTCAGCATCATCGGTTTGGCTGTAAGGGAGCTACACTTGTCGAAAGTAGAGGGGGTTGAAATTGTCTGTTTTTTCCTCAATCTAAGCAAAGTGATTTTTAGTCCCAAGGCTTAACTTTGATCAAAAAAATAAAAAAAACTTATAAGATTTTGTAACATGGTTCCTTTTTAGATTAACTTTAAAAAAATTCAATGCATGTTAGATTAAGAAATTGTATGTTGATGTTATGATGAATGGAACAAAAGGGGTTCAACCATCAAGCGTGACATTGAATGAACATCAACATAATGCCCTTCACATTCCATCATGGTGAGTTACGATTCTCCCACAATGTCTTTGTATCTTCCAAGTGGACACAACGCATTAGATTCTTAGTGAACTTCATTGCATTACATTAAACCACCTTACTTGTTAGACTACAATGACATAATAGTTACACTTCCAAACGGGTTTTGTGAATGCATATCTTCATGTTGAAGGTGTGCAAGAATGCCTCACAAATTTCAACCTTGATATCTCTAACAATATAATAAACGTATGTTGATTATACTTAGCCACCTAGTTATTGGAACATGCATGCCACTTACTTGTGTGGATTGGCGTTTTTTCCCATTAGTACATCACTTGTGAACAAATGTATAAAAACCAAGTGTAACATCTTGTGAACAAATGTATGAAAACCAAGTGTAACATCTTGTGAACAAATGTTGGAAGACATACTAAATGTGTGGTAAACAAACCTGTCTATTATGGAAATACCAACAACAAATCTTAGTTTGTCTTCGATACATGGGTGCACCATTTTGTGTTTCAATTTGATGTACTTCTTCAATTAGTTATAGTTGAGGTGGTGTTTATTGCATAGATGGTTAAGGTTGCTGAGATTCTTCCTATTAATGTAAAAGGTTTTATCGTGCAAAATACTCAAGTTCCTTGTCCATCGTAAGTGTAGGAGATTGGCACTACCTTGATTCTTGTGCATGTTAATTTTGACCCACATTTGAAATTTGAGTTTGATTTTGATGTTGTATGCCTATGTAGTCCAATGCTAGTTGTGGGTTGTGTTATCCTTGCATGTTTTTTCACCACTAAAGAGGGGGACCTACACCTTCCTTTTCATCTAACTACACGACAAATTGGGTTGAATATGCATATGCCTCTATTCAACTAGGGCTATTTGCCTAGGTGATTAACTACTTGTTTGAAGCAGTTGACATAAGTGTTGTTAAATATGTTATGCCATACACCCAACTACACCTTTAAACGATGATGGGTGTACTTGTTTTGGTGTCTTTTCTTTCAAAACCCAATGTTACATGAATACTTTAATTAATGGAGTAAAATTGCAAATATTTTTACTTTCCACCACCATACTAGTTCCTTGCAACATTATTGTCTAAGTTATATAACTCCTTCATATGGTTGAACATGATGTCAACCCAATTAATCAAGTATTTTGAATTTGCAATCATAAATGTAATAAAATTTCAATTGCTAAAATAATTTATTCATTCACACCCGTAAATAATTTATAGCAATGTTACAAATTAGTTGTTATACAAATACATCTTTTTGGAAATGTTCCACTATTCCTTTCCAACATGTGCTCAAAATCCCATTACAATATTTGCAATTGCATGTTTAACATGTTCCTTTATGCAAATAGCTGATTCTAAATCACTTGTATTAGAAATCTTGAATTTTTTTGTGATAATCAATGGTGATCTTCCAAGTATTCATAAATTACACAAGAAGATCCTGGTGTAACGTTTTCCATTTGATGAAAATAACCCCATTAAATTGGTGACATTTGCCCAAGCTTGTTTTTATCCTTTCATATTGACCCATGCTTATATGTGTTCAAACTCCACTATGTATTTATGCAATGCTAGTGCAAACCAATACCTATCCTCTTCCTTAAGAAATATGGGTTTGGACATGTTTTCTTTTTGCCTCCTAGTAGCACATGAACTTGATGGTATATGTTAGCATGTCATAGTTGGTTGATTTGCACACAACGCAAATCGTGTAACATCTGAAGCTCTAGCATTAATGCGGTTAGTGCTGGAGCCTATGTAGGTTGTGTTGTCGTTTATTCTTCCACCTACTTTCCAACCACAACTATTTCTTCATCTTAATTTATAAGCACCATTGTTTTAATCTGCTACCAATGTTATTGCTAATTGTGAAGCTTCCACAACATGCACTCAAGCTCCTATTAATTAATTACTAAAACTTATATTGTTGTCAAGCAATTTTCTTTAGATCAATTTTGTCCTTTTATTATTCCTACATTGAAAATGGTGATGGCAAACATTTTTATATTATTTATTACTTTCATCTAAAATGCCTTTTTTATTAACTTGTCATTCCTTTGCAATTCATGCCAATCTTTCCAAACAATTTTCATTAGTCATTTTGTAGTTTGTTTACAATGAATGTGCCAATAACAAATGCACATTTGTTGTTGTCCGTAGACAAAAATCAATGCATTCATCATTTTAAGTAATTTTTTTCAAACAATAATTGCTTTCTTGGTAACCTCCTTTTTTAGCAACACAATAATGGCTCCCATGTGAGCCACCAACATACAATGTGCAAAAATTTGTCAACATTGTTTGTTAACAAGTTTCTAATATACGTGGACACATCCAAAATGTTGTCTACGCATCATCGTTAATAGGTGCCTATGTACGAACTTGGTTCTTGAATTCATTATTCCAATAAATAGGTTGACATTTAAATTGCTTCCCGTTATTGGTATCTATACAACTTGTTAAGTTATTGTTACTTGAACTTGTACTACCAATCAAAGTCTTAATGGCTCGGACCTCCTTGCCTATATAACCAATTGAGGGACTCCTTATAGCACACACATGTAAGGTTTCAAATTGTTCACATTCTCCAAAATGGGGTGTGGTCCAAAATTCCCAATGTTATTAGTAATATAATATTCTTAGGAAGACATTAGTATAAATATATAATAAGGTCCATACTTGTCGCAACCCTAGCCTTGGGCTCGCGACCAAGGCAAAGGGCTTGCAAGGGTGTGAGCTAAAAGGAAGCCCGAGAGTCAAGGCAAAGACATTGCAAGGGTGCGGGCCAAAAGGAAGCCGAGGAGTCACATCACATACTCCTAGGAGTGTAAGAAGTGTGAGGGAGTGTGAGGGAGTGAACACTCACACTCCCAAGGCGACTCCCACTTTGGGAGATGGACTCCCGATGGACTCCCGAAACTTCAGAGAGCGATTGCAGGGGTCAAAACTCAATGGCTTGTGGCGTTCTTTATATCATTGGAAAGCTCTTGTAACGTAGATGTCTGAAATGGGCTCGCATTACTCATTTGGACATCTGAAACGTAAGTTATGGCCAAAAGAAGGGCCGGGAGTCAAATTGCTAGTTTGACTCCCAACCACAAAAAGTCAGGAATCGACCCGATTTACTTAGCTGTAGGGGGCGTGCCACATATCTTTGGAAAGCTCTCGACGAGAGCTACAACTTTGCTTTAGACCGCACCTTGATTGGAGGTTTTTTCGCAAAGTTATGGGGCTCCAAAGTCGCGGTAGTCCCAGTTGGCGGGATTTCGAGACTCCCACTCGGGAGTCTCGAGAAAAATAGCCATTTGGATGTAGCCTCCGTGAAGAGCTGGAAAGTATACTATAAGGGGGAAGGTGGTGGCTTCCCCCAAGTCCGGGCTGTGGTGAGTCTTGTGTGTCTATGTTGCCCGTGGCTCGTCCTAGCACCAAGGGTGCTCCAACTATGCATTAACCACTTTGTGTGGGTTGTGTGCAGGCCCGTGTGAGTGAATGAAGTTTGTCAACTCTTCCTAGTCCCATCCCGGAGCTCCAACACGCCCCTCTACCCCTCAAAGTGTTGTGAGCTAAGGAGCGTGTTCCGACTCCTCCTTCTTCCGTTGTTTTCTACTTGGGCTCACATTTGAGTCCTTTAAGGAGTTGGGAGTGCGTCAAAAGAGGACAAGTTAATGTGGAAAATACTTTTGGCATACTTAAAAAAACTTTTAATGAGTTGCTTATCAAGATTGATTTGATTGTCTTTTGTCCCTAATGTTTTCATTACATATTGTTTATTGCATAATCTATTATAATTTCAAACATAATTTAACATCCAAAGACCAATGTAGGTTATTCATGTGGAGGTGCAAAATAGTCCATGATTAAATATGACACATGGAATCATTGATGTTGTCAATGAAGAAACACTCCAATCAATTTAAGAGCAAGAAAGGTCCATAGATGCAATGCACAAGGGCTTGTCCATTTATCTTGGACATCAAAGGACTTTCACATGATCTACATAGTTGTACGTCTCTAAAATCTTACATCCTATTACAAAATTTGATTGAAAGTTAAATGAACATTGCAATTTTATTATATTAATTCAACAATTATGTATTAGTTATGTGTATTAATTTAAATGCTATAAATCTTTTTTTTTTAGTTCAAATTATTGATGTGAGTTGTCCAAGGTGTTTAATTCAAGTTACTATATTAAATCCTTGATCATTATGTTGTTCATTAGAATCTTGTTATGGAAAGAAAGGCTCTTTACCTTGGTCCCATTTCAATACCATGCCCATGATTTCTATCAAGTTTGAAATGACTTTGACCATATTCATCTAGGTTTTGTTTAGTGCCTTGTATTTACATTTGAAATAATCTAATTGTTTTTTTAACATAGACTCCTGAAGTTTTTTTCTTTTTCTTCTAGTACCACATTGGATTCATGTATACAATCAACGGATTCCCCTAACATTTGGCTACCTCTTTGTGTTGCTTCAACCATGCTTTTGTTTGTTGAAAAACAGGTGCATTTAAGCCCTATGTTGCCAACATTTTTTGATATCCACCTTGTTTTGCATTTTTAGTTGGTTTGTTCCCAAAACTTGATGTGTAAAGTTTGCTTGGCATTTGAAATCTACACATTACATTATGAGAAATTGCATCCACTGAAACCACATTCCCTTGTACCTAGAGCTCAAAAAACAATTCATATACAACTATTATCCTACTATCCCTTGGGTATTACAATTACTATGCAATTACCCCCTAGAAATACAAAGAATAAATAAATAAATATCCATGTCAAAAAATCAGTTAATTATATTTTAATTGTAATTGGTTGAAAGTGGGTCTTTTATATGGCAATTTGTACAATTGTACATATAGCTATAGTCAACCATGTTTGATTTTTTGAATAATTACAATGTAGTTGCTTGTGACAATTATTTTAAAATTGTTATAAATGTGCCACTAATGTAACAACTATGTTGCAGTTAATGTTTGATGTATATACATGCGATCAAAACATGTGTCCACATTTCCACCACCCATTATCGGATATGTTTACAATTAGTTTTTAACTATGATTCCTATTGATACAACTAGTAGGACCATTAGTGCACCACTATTAATCTACTAGTGTTCAATTATGGTGTGATAATTGTGCAACAATTTATAATCTAATAAGGATACAAATTCATATGCAATGTTTTATAAAAAAATATTGTTTCAATAATTTGACTATTAAATATTAACTATGTCTAATACATTTAGTTATTATGAAGTTATTAATATGAATAAATAATCAAATATTAATATGAATAAATAAGTGTTATTGGTATAATTATTTTTAAATTAATTAATTATGCTAATTATACTGAATAATATGGATGTATAAACACAATAATTACACATAAAATATACTAAAACAAATATTCATTTAAGTTAGGGATATTTAACAAATTAAACCAATCAATTAAAATAATTAGTATATCATCAATAATTACCAAATCATTAATTATTTGAATTCATTAACAAAATAATTATTTGGATACATATAATTAATTTAAATGTGAAAATTTTAAAAATGTGTATATTATATTAAAAATTCAATTTGGGTGCACATATGGATATGCCTATTTATACATTACCCAAATTCACATTTAATATTTAATATTTAATATTTAATAATTGATTATTTGAAAATAAATAAATAAATAAATAATATGAATTTCAAATAAATTTGATTGAAATAATTAGTTTGTTAGTTAATTCAAATAACTAATAACATTTTTTAAAATTTCAGATGATAAATGATTAATTATATGAATGTAGATAATTAATCATATGATAATAAATTATCTGAAATCAAATAAATAATTATCTAAAATAACTAACAAAAAATTGGGTGAATTATATCATCAAGTCAAATACAAATTTATTTATTTAATTAAATTAATTAATTAAATGATACTAATTATCTAAATTTAGTAACTAATTCGTTATTTGAGTTAGATTAATTAATTAAAATAACAAACTCATTGGGTAATTAATTCAAATAATTGATTCACATAATTGATTATCAGATATTTAATTCAAAAAATTATTTTTAGATAATTCACAATGCTAAAACATGTTTTTTACAATTTGTCCTATTTGATTACAATGAGAAAAACAATTACAAAATGACATAAGAAACTTTAAAAACGATTAGAAAGATGACTATAATTGAATAACACTAGTAATAAAAGACATGTTTTTGATGTTGTGAATTATTTTAGATAAAATCAAATAAATTATTTCAATAATTGATTATTTAAAATAAATAAATAAATAAATATCATTTTTTTCCAAATATTAAATATTAAATAAAAAACTCACACACATATATATTAGAATATTATTAATTTAATTGTATGACTTACATAATGAAAAACAAACAAAAGATTTTGGGAAATTGTTTTTGTAGTTGTAACTCAATTTGTAACTAAAAAACAACTAAAAGATTTAACCCATATGATTTGTTTTTGAATCCCATGTTACAAACTATGTAAACAAAACATGTTATCTTATGTTCTAACATTAAAATACATGTCATTTTGGGATGAACTCAAAAAGACTTAACCTTAAAAGTAAAACATAAAATAAAATAAAAATATTTATATGATTATTCTTTAATTCACATAATAATCTTGTACTTTCTTACCTACTTGCCTACCTTAGTAAGTAAATAGGTTTTATTTTTCTACCTACCTATGTAGTTAGGTAGGTAGGTAAGTAGATATGTTGTGTAGGTATGTAGGTCCTAATACGTATTAACTTACCTACCCATGGTTATGTATTGACCTATTTAATTATTGAAATAAATATTTATTTGAATTAAAATAAAATTTAATATGCCATTTGACAATTTTTTTTATTGTGCCACATGTCATAATCTCATACCATCATTAATAATTATAATAAATGATGGACATCAATACTTTAAAAAAAAATCCAAAAATCTTCATAGTGCCATGTGTAAAATTTTAATGGATGGATGAAAATTAGTAATGTTAGTATGATGTTATGGCGATAGTTGTAGTGGAATTGCACAATAGTTGAAAATGAATTGTTTCGACAAAAATGCATTTGAATTACAATTGAATTGTAATGAGTTGTTCCATATATAAGGTGAGTTGCAATTCTTGTAACTTATTTGATAGCACTCACAATGTAGAAATACAATGAGTTGCAATTCATCATTGCAACTCAAAAACTAACTTGGAAGGCTAGTTGCAAAACACCTTTGCACTCCAAGAAAGCAAATTTTTTTTCTTCTCATAATGTTGATGTTTTAAATGTATTGTTCATGGGTGTTTACACCAAGGTGTGCATTATGGTTTGTTTTGGGATCATTGAGATCTTCATTGCAATGTGCATTGGGTTAACATTTGTGGTTTCATTCAAGGATTTTGTGAACAATGGCAAATGAGAAAAAAACAATGTTCTTTTAGGACTATAGACATGGTTCACAAATGCCCAACTTTCTTCAATTTGTGATAAATATTCATGGTATGGATAGTGAACATTCTCATTCCCAAAACCATTGAAATTAATTAAGTTTTCAACATTAATTAAATTTGGATTGTTGATGTTGTTTGCATCTTGCATGAGATCCCAAATGTGAAGAGGATTGAAATCAAACCTTTAGTTATCCCATGAATTATAAAATCATTTCATAGATCAATTAATTGAAAAATGGAAAACATTATTGTCTTGTGGGTTCATTATTTAATAATTTTCATTGTGCCTAATTCTTGATCTGTAATCAAATATCTTTTTGAATTTTCTAAAAATTGACCCCCATTTGTCTTTACATGTAGGGCCATTCCTCATGTGCTAATAGAAACTTGCATTCATGATTGTAATTTTTTTTCCACTTTATCATTGTTGTTTCAAATTGATTTCATGAGTCCACTTTGTTTGAAATTATAATGTGTTCCTCCTTGTTCACCTTGATGAAGGCCAATACTTACCCATGTGCCCAAATTTGGCTAACTTGATTTTCTTGAATGAATTGCAATTAACCCATCGAAATTAATATTTGTGATTTTTTGCTTATCTTTGTTGATTTTCTTTGTTTAACTTATATCATTAGGATTGTTGATAAGCAATGTATCTACATTGGATTGAACAAATGCAAAAAAATGAAAACATGAATATTTCTTGATTGAATTTAATTGACACATTTTGATTTTTGTGAAGATTGGTTATAAGTATTATTGTTTTTACCTTGGTCATTGCAACTTGAGAAGTTTGTTCCAAAGATGTCCATGCTTCATGATTCTTGATTGCCCTTGACATAATGAAAGTTGCAATTGTTGTGTGATTCATTGGTGTTGTTAACACTGTTGTTTTTTTGTGTTTGAAGTTTGCAGATCGTTGTTCTTACTTTTTGCCATATGTGTGATGAAGCGTTTCTATGAATGTAAAGTTTCAACTGAATGTTGGAATGTTGTTTTTGATACAAGGGGGTGTTGTAAGTTTCTACAAGATTCACATTCTTGCAAGCGATGGTGATCAAGTGTGATGCATTTTTGCAATGATGGTTCTTGTGAGCAATGATATACGAAAAGAACAATGGTGAAGGTGGGGGTAGGGGGGAGGGAGGGCTATTAATACATCTTTACATTGAATTATAAGCCCAATTTTAGACAGGATAAATAACATTAGTTTTTACATCCTAAATTGCAAGATTTAATAGTATAAAACATTTTCATGACCATTGAGTTAACATTACATGACACCTTGGATACCATTTTTGCGTTTATGTTATTAAATACTTTAGGTCTAAATTCGCTTCTGCAAAGGTGCATTCACACTTAACATTAAGGACTCTAATGTTAAGTCCCCTAACACAAAGCTAATCACTTAGGACCTAAACCTATTTACCACAAAGATTGTATGTTAAGTTAACATTCACTTAATATTAAACAATCACCCATTTAACATTGGTTGCCACCTAAGATGCCACCTAAATTTTCACTTAACACTGACTTAACATTATGTGTAAATGCGCTTCAATTCTGATTCCTAGCATGGTTTTAGCAGAGGGATAACTTCAGGTGTGATTTCTGTAATTAATAGTAATAATAATAATAATAATAATAATAGGTCTATTTTTTATATGAGGATTTTTGAAAGATGATATTTTGGCTAAGTTGTGTTGAAACTTGAGATTAGTTCTAGAGTTATAATGTATTGAAGGATTTTGGGTTTCTTTTAGAGGATTGTTTGAAGATTGTAATTTTTGCATGGTGAAATATTTGAGTTTCCATAGTTCTTCTTCTTTTGCCTTAAGATACCATTTTAATGTAAATGGCAAGGCCATAGTGTGAGTGACAAATCCCTTGTTAGCACCAAGTAGTTAGTTCCATACGGTATTTTTACTCGTTTAGGCCCTTGTTCCCTCCTCAAGTCAGCAGTTAAGTTAATTCCCTGTTACTGTTACCGTTACCGTTACTAGTGGCGCTCTGCTCTGGTTGTGCGCTTGTTTTGCCGTTGAGCTTTGCTCTCTGTTCTCTTTGCCATTGTTGCCGTCTTGTTCGATCTCTTTCCCTTTTTGAGTTTTGTTTCGTCATACGGCGTTCTTTTCTACTCCATGGTGACGGCCTTGCTTCTTTCTCTCGCATCCCGCCGTCTCTCTTTCTGAAGTAAATCTCGGCGGATCAGGAGAACAGGGGGGAACAAGGGAGTTTTTAGGGTTTTTCCCGTCGGAGAGAATCTCGAAGCTGGAGCGGTTGTGGAAGCGACAGGTTTCTCTAAACTGTTCTGTTTTGCAGCCACGACTATGGCGACGCCTTTGTATAGCCGGCAAGTCATTCATCTTTTCTTGTCTTCTTTTTTTCACGATTCTTGTGTTTCCTTGTCAAACATCGCTTTGAAGCAAGAAGAGATGAGGAGTTAGGTCAGTAATAAGCATGCTTGATATGGATTTCTCTTCATGAAAAAGGTTTTTAGCAGCGTCTTCTTCATATCGGAAGAGGTTAAAACAGGATTCGGGGGAAGATATCAACTGCTGCAGCATGAATGAGTAATAGAATGTTGTGCCTGTTTCTTTAACAGATGGTAGCAGCTTGAGGTGTTGCTTTCTCTTCTTTCAAAACAATTGAGGTAGAAGTGTATATCAGGTGAGATCAATCTGCTTCTTTTTGGCCAAGCAGTGATGATTTCTGTTGAGAAACCCTAATTCCTGATTTCAGGTGAAAAGTCTGTTGCAAGAGATTGATGTTGGCTTTTGCAGCATGAGGGACTTGAAGAAGGTCACTGTAGGCACTGTGATGTGATGTTGGCACAGATCAGACAGACAATGTCGAACTGTTGTTGTTCACTAAGTTCAATGGGGTCACTGCAGGGGTGGTAGTAGTGAGAAACTGAGGAGATGGCGCAGTGCCTGGAGTATTTCACAGTGGGTCCATACAAAAATGCACTTGCCTCTCTCATGGGTTGCTTTGGCTTCCACAACTTGAGGCATCCCTATGGGCTTGAAGATCCTGAAGCCATTGCCATTGACACTGCATGTAATTCTTCACCAAGTTTTTGATGCTCAAAGGTTGTTTCTTGAGATATTGTTCATGGTGGTGTTCTTTTGACACTGAAGTTACTGTTTTCCCAGATTGGGACTGGTGCTTCGGAATTGTTTGTTTCCTACACAAAAGGGGCATGGTATCATCAGCATACTGTTTAGGTGCTCAAGGGATCCCTCCTACTTATGCTGTTAAGTGATATCTTTGAACAAAACTATGATGACTTGGCTTTATTTGTCTGGCAGTCAGTGTGAGTGAGGTGGAAGCTCTATATGAGTTCTTCAAGAAGTTAAGCAGTACTGCCACTCATAATGGTGTTGTGAATAAGGTATCATTCTTGCTCCCTCTTAGTTTCTTCTGGTAGGAGCAGAACAGCTTGTGACTTCATCGGTTTGTAGGGTTTTTCAAGTTAAGGGACTCATCATCACAGGAGTGCAATGTGTTGAAAAAATTAGTTGCAGCTTTCCTGCATCTCAACTTGTTTGGATCCTTAGTCATGCTTTACTTTGCATGTGCTTTGCTTCTTAACTAGAGTTTTCATTTGCTTGAACATGCCAACCCCAAACTTTGGCAGGAGGAGTTTCAATCAGCCTTGTTCAAAACAAGCAAAAAGGAGAGTCTTTTTGCTGACCGGGTAATTCTTCTACTCTGGATCCATGAGTGCAAGAAGTTGCAATCTTTATTACCTTAGCATTCTAGCATCTGCATGATGGCACAGATTCTGGATTCCTTTGGACAATTGCATTCATGGATTCTCATCTGTTTCCTTGGGATTTCCTTCATTGAAAAATTGGCAAGAATTTATTGATCACATCCTGCTTGGTGTGACTCAGTGGCACAGGCTGAACATTGATGGGGTGTGTAAATTTTTCATGTCATAAATGCAGAATTGTGTGTGGGTCTTGTGTCACTATGATGTGTGTGAACATTTTTCGAGGCAATTGGTAGCCAATGTTTTGGAGTAAACCATGTGGAAAGTCAAGACTATGTTTGATTGCTAAGTTTGGGACGTTCTTGTCATCATTTTTCATTGCACACTTGGGCCTTAATTATCTGCAGGTGTGCATTGTGGATATCGCATCCATTACAGGTTTTCAACTTGTTTGATGAGAAGCATAATGGGTATTTGGAGTTTGGAGAATTTGCCCGGGCACTTTCAGTTTTTCATCCCAATGCTAATGTTGAAGAGAAAATAGACTGTAATTCTCCCATCATTAAACCTACCATCTGTTTCCTTTGTTAGTTGATCATTATGCATATGAGTTCAGTCGTGGCAAGCCTCAAACAAAATATCACAATCACATAACAGTTACCCTTTTGTTCTGCTACACCTCTTAAATGCTGGCCAACATCATGAGTGAGTCTTCCCATTTCTTCTGGAATTGCAATAGAAATGAGGACACAGTTGTTTGTATATTTTTTTCCCTGAAGTTTTATTATATTATTGTAAACTTTAACAATATCTTAATAGTGGATGGTTATAAGTTTACAGTATATCTCTCATGAGAATTGAGAAATCTCCATTGTAACAATTAAGAAAGCTAGTGGGAGGGATGACAGCTAGTCTCTGCCATTCATGATGAAGGTGATGGTCTGATTCTTTGTGAGTGGCATTTACAAGTTTATGGTGGCATTTATTCTTGATGCACTTGCAGATCTAACAGAACAGTCACCTTCAAAGTGTTGTTCTGGACTTTTCTGTGGATAGATATGTCTTCCAGTAGCTAAAGTGGATGTACTCTATCCAAGTAGTTAGCAGTGTAGTGTATTCAGGGTTTAGCAGTTGATGTAGCAGTGTGGATATTTTCAGGGTGCATGAGGCCCAACCACTATCCTTTATGTAGGTCTCTCTATTCTTTAGGCTAAGATGCTTGCTATGTCTCCTGAGTGCTACCCAACATCATGGCTGAGTCTTCCTATTGCGTCTGGGAATGTAACATACACAGATTTTGTATAATGGTTTGCCTGATTTTGGGCAGATTCTTATATACTGATCCATGCCCAATTGTGGAGGCGATGAGCTGTGGGTAGTCATGGCAGCTTGTCACTGCTACTTGTGATGAAAATGATTGTCTGTCTCTTTGTGAGCAACTCACACAAGGTTATGACTGCACTCATTGTCATATTACCTTCAAAGTGTTGGTGGTGGAGGTCCCAACCACTACAGTGTATGGTGGCCTCTTTTGCTGTAAGCTGATGCTTTCTTGCACAGGGACAATTTAAAATGAAGCCAAGCATGTTGCAGCTGGAGTTCCACTAAATACTTTTTCTATAATAGCTATGCCTTGAGTGCTAGCTAACAATATGGTTGAGTCTTCCTGCTGCTTTTGAAAATATGACAGCAACTCAGGATGCAGATTTTGTTATCACCCAGAATGAGCAGATTATGAGACAGTTATCTATGACCACTGTAAGGAGCTGATAATGTCAGTGGGGAGTTATGGTGGCTAGTCATTGCCCTCCATGATGATGGCAATGGTCTGATGCTTTGTGAACTGTTGTTAATCTCCATATTAGCGAGTTGACTTGTCTATAAGAACCCAACATCTAAACTTGAGAGTACTTTGTGCTTACTGTGCAGTTGCATTTCGTCTTTATGATCTCCAGCAACAAGGCTTCATAGAGCGACAAGAGGTTTCTGATCTTTCCTTCCACAAAAGATGCTGGGTTTGGTTGGCAGTAGCCTCAAAGTTCAATGTTACATGATTTGGTGATATACTAGACAATGATAAAAGATATTAATCAAGTATCCATACTCAACTCTCTTGAAATCATAGATACAGGTACCCCGCATTCATGACACATTACTTAGGTTCAACTTTTGGAGATATTAGGTCCTGATCTAGAGGATATTAGATTTGAGTTAGTCAATGGTGGGTGGTATATAATGAGGGGTTGATTCTAATCTCAATCTCAAATATCAGTGGCATGGGCTTGAAATTTTCAGGTGAAGAGAATGGTGGTTGCTACTTTGGCAGAGTCAGGCCTCAACCTTTCAGATGATGTAATTGAAGAAATCATTGACAAGGTAATTGTCCATCTACACTGCTTCTCAACCTCTGTTGTCTTGGGTCCTGCACTTTCAAACACTAGAGTGGCATGTTACCCAAATCTGAAGGCAGTCCTTGTAGCAGGACATTACAGATATCCTGATCCTCCACAGATCTGACCTGGAGGAAAATGGAGTTTCCAGAGGAAATAGGTCCTTTAGTCTGACAATACTACTTTCAGATAATTACATTGACAAATCTCAATGAGCAAAACTTGCTCTGGTAATAACTTGAGGTCACCTTTGATCAAAAGTCTGAACTTCAATGACACAATGCTCACCTGCTGTCTTTTGATTAGTTTGAACTGTTAAGGAGCATGGTTGATCTGACTCAGAGATTTTACCATCGTTATTTGCCAGAGTGTAGGTTTGGGGGACTAGTTCAAGCCCCATGGTCCTAAATAGGTAGACATCCATTGATAGAAAAGTCTTACAGTTACAGTACCAGGAAATGTATTTGGTTAGGCATTGCCATCCAAGATCTACAGCCTGCCAATTTTGTAAGAAAATGCACAGTAAAAATCTGGGAGCACCTTCATTTGGTTTGACAGACATTTGAAGAGGCAGACACAAAACATGACGGAAAAATAGACAAGGAAGAATGGCGATGCCTTGTTTTGCAACATCCTTCACTTTTGAAGAATATGACTCTCTCTTACCTCAAGTAAGTAAATTATGCCACCCTCAATTTATGCCATTTTAACTGAGTTAAAAGTCAGGTTGAAGTCTTTCTCTGAATTACATGTCTCACCACAAGTTCCCAGGATCACTGTTTCATCAACTCAACAAATGTAGTATCTGGTGATGTCAAGTGAGTTTCATCGTGATCTCAGCCATTAGGATACAAGTTGCTTCCTCAAGGTTTGAGGACGCAGAAGTTGGCCATGCCCTTTCCTTGAACATTTGGTGAGGCAGTTTAGTGGTAAACTATAGTCTAATTGAAGAGAAGGGTATAAATTCCCATAGCAATTCAGGACAATTTGTTAATAAATGACAGTTTAGGTTGTAGGAACTTTCTTGAGAGTTTTGTGTAAATGGGCTTCTTGTTTGTTTCAAAGCAACCTTCATCTTCAGGGTTATATAACCTGATTAGTGTATTCCTGTGAATGGTCTTTGAACAGGGACATTACAACATCCTTCCCCAGCTTCATTTTTCACTCACAGGTAGAAGATGCCTAAATGGAGCAGCAAAAAGTGCATGTTGCCACTTCCAAGCATTTCCTGGAAAAAGGCGACTGTACCTGAGCACGATCAGCTGACTAACTGCAAACTAGTATATATGGTGGGCAAATTTGCCTTGGTTAATCCCAGCAATTTTCTCAAGTAAAGCTTTTTGTTCTACCTTGCTATGTGTATGTACACTTTTTTTGTTACTTTGTTTTGGGAATGGTTTTGGATGTCATTTTTCACTTAGACCAAATGTGTGACTTTTCAAGCAGGTCACTGGAGTTGTAGGGTGCTGGTAGTCATTTTTCCATGTAAGACATTTAGTGGATGAAATTGACACATGAGTGGAAACTTTGAGGTGGGAACTGGCATAGATGTTGAGGATAGCTGGGTCTTATCAGAGTGGCTTTGGTATGCCATTTCACATGCAGTTTCCATCAACACTGATTTGTAGCGGCTACAATATCTGACAGCTAGTGTCTAGAATGCCTGTCTAAGGCTTACAGTGTTTGAAGAGGATTTAGGTCTTAGCATGCAGGGTTTCTTGGGAGAGACCTGTCTCACCCAGTAAACTCCTAAATTTTAGCCTCCATATGTTGCAGAGCTGGTGAGTAAGCTCTTGTATCTTAGATTGAATTCTGGGAAGGTGGGTGTATAATTTGTTTTTTACATCAGCAAAAGCCCGACTGGGGCCTTGTGCAGAGAAAAGTACCTCATTGGAGAGCAAGTAGCTTATTTGTGGTTTTTAAGTCTGTAGGGCTCAACAGGGAGCAAGGGAAGAGAACAGCAAATTAGAAGTGGATTGTTTTTAATTAGATTCATTTTCCTTAAGATGATACACCTGCAAAAGAGGAGAAAAAAGTTCTTTGGTTTTTCAAGATTTTACTTCCTATGATGCAAGGTTTCCATCAAAATGGAAGGGGAATGAATGAAGGGGAGTATGTTATCTGGTTAGTTCCTCAATTGTGTACTTTTGTGTCAATACAATGTCTTTAAATAGGTAAGCACAGAAGTAGTGCTGTGGCCCACATTCGTATTGTTTTGGTATTATTTCCAAGTACATTTTTCACCAAGTCCTAGTGTCAGAAATAGTTAAAAAAATATAAGGATTTTCTTTACCAGCAAGTTGCAACATTCTCTGTTGGACAATTCCAGTTCCCTTTTGAGATAAAACCTTATATGGAGTGATGTGAACTTATTCTTCTTTTCTTTTTCAGAATAAAAGAGGAGGAGCTTCTAAATGCTTTCTAAATTTCTAATTGGGTTTAGGGTTTTGACTAGCTCTAGCTCTAGCTCTAGAATGGAGGACAGATCAATATGGAATTCATAGCATGATTTCTAACTATCAAACTGGAACATGCAGAAAAGCTGAAATTGGGTGCACTGCTGAATAAAAACTCTGCGATTAAATTAGTTTTGCTTTTGCCATTCATGATGTGGAAAGATGATGAAATAATGCTACAATTTTATTGCAAAGGAACTCTTGAAGCTCTTCCTAACTGCCACATGCATCTTTAACAAGATCTGGAATAAAAGCTGATGATGCAGAAGAGTGTGAAGGTTTTTGGTTGTAAATCTCTTGACAGTTGAGAAACTACTCAAGAGCAAAGGATGTTTGTTCTTTTTAAGAAACAGGTTTTTTATTATGGTGTGAAGTATTTTTCAATGTCATTGTATTACTTTAATTGACGAGTGCTCCAAATTTTGTTATCTGATTCTTGGGGACCCATTTCACTTTGTTATTGACTGTACAGGTGACAGCATTTGGATGTTGTTGGCAGGCGCTGAAATTTAAGCCTCAGAATGGATGCCCACCAGTAAGTAAGGCCAACAAGTTCCCCCACCCAAATTTGGCAAAACTGAAGGCATTTTCCACAGGTAGCCTACTTTTTGTTTGGTGGCTTTGTAAGTGACCATTTGCTACGTGATGTTTTTGGCTAATAATGTTGTGGAAACACCAAAATATGAGCATAATGGGCCCCAAGACACATGCAGTGAAAGGATGGACTGAATGAGACATTTGATACACATCAAGTGAATGGGTTAAACCAGATGGGACATTTGATTCACATCCAGTGAACGGACAAAATGGATGTGACATTTGATTTGCATCCAGCGAGTGAATGCATGAAATGGATGGGACATTTGATTCACATCCAGTGAATGAATGGGCTGGATGGAAAAAATTTGGATACACATCCAGCAAATTGCAATGGACTGGATGGAAAATTTGGATACACATCCAGCAAATTGGAATGGACTGGATGGAAAATTTGGATACACATCCAGCGAATTGGAATAGACTGGATGGGACATTTCACACATCATCCACTCCATCCAACTAAATACCTCCATTTCAAAAGAAGTGGCTTCAGATGAGACACAAGCAAGCCATCATAGACATTATATGTTTGTAGAAACTATCTTTGGAACAGGAATATCTTGAGAGATCACAGATCCCCAAAAATATTCTCAACTGAGGAATTACCATTTATAGAGAGCAGATGATTGTCTACCAGGTACATGCCAGCTTGGGGACCTGTAAAAAGCACTCGGAGAAATTTGCTAAATATGTTTGGAATAAGGGCATCACCTTATATCCATGAATATATATTTCTCTTAGAAAAGAGGAGGGATCTTATGTCTACCCCCTTCAAAATGGGAAACAAATTCTGGTGTAAGATCCCTCTCAATCTTAAGAAGTAGGTGTACAAACCCTGTTCCTTGTTACACCTTCGTATGTAGATCAAAAATGTTTTAATATTTGTGGGGGGAGTAGTAATGTTCACCTCGTGCTTCACAATGGGTAAAGCCCATGGGTGGTACCGGGGAGATTCCCCAAATGCGGGGCCAGACTCAGCTACCTTTAAAACTCATGTCTTACTCACCAAAACCATTAGCCAATTGCAAGTAAATTTATGAGATTTTCATCAATCAACTAACGTTCAAGTTAAAGCCAATAGTTGGGTCCAAATCCAGTAGTTGAATGAGAATGGGTACCCTAATGATTCTTCCCAAAATTGTAAGTGGGATATATGTGATGCATCCCAATTCTAGATTTATATAGAACATAGATATTATGTGCTGAAACCGAGTGGGTTTAAGGTCCAGTGTTGGGCAGTTATCTCGAGCTAGCCCACCTTGTCCAAGACCCCTTATTTCCTGACTAGCCCCTCACCTTTGGGCCTTACTCTACACCATCACAACCTTTACACAACACACCTGAAAATTATGTCTATTTTGTTGCTTCCTACCTTTTTGCAAAAGTTTGGCCCAAAAGTCATTGTATTTGGAAATGAGAAAAGATTTTCCTAAAGAAAAAAATTAGACTTTCTCTAACAAAGTCCCATGAGAGCAAAATAGTTCTTTGCACCATGTTATGATGCTTCCCAGTTCTCAAATTATGGTATGAGTTCTGATAGGTTTTGTTGAGACTATCCAAAACCCTTGCCATAGCCTCATGGTACAAAAAGTACTATGGGATAAGTTGCATTCTACTTTAAAGTTGAGGGAATGAAACCTTTTTGCCATTGAGCTCATTGTTCATTTGTTGTTTCTCAAGACCATTCATTGTTCAAAAACACTCTTGAGAACAGTCTTGAGAATGCTCTACAGTTTTGAACTTTAGACTCTAAAATTCTAAAGCTCTCCCAAAAACCCTAAAAAGCTGACCCATGTGTGGTGAAGCTAACACGGGAATGAAAAATGTCGGCAGATGCATGAGTCATGTTGCTATTGCTTCAAAACACAAAACAAAAACCATTTGAAAAAATAAATTTGCTAGTAGATTCATGGAAAAAATCATTTTCCCCTCATCTTCACCAGGGCCTGAAATGGGCCAAATCGGGCACGCTCTCTAATATACAATCAGGTCATGGCAATTGTTGGAGACCTTATCAATTTGTTGAATTGGTGCCAAAGGCTATTCCCTCAATTAGAGTGAGAATTTATTCTTTGTGGGCAGTTTCTCAGTTTACATATAGCATTCAATTTTCAATTGAACTTAATTTTTCATGTGTGTGTAGATTGCAATGTTTACTTTTTTATTTGTATTTCCATACTAAAGTCTGAATTGAGTCTGGAAATAACAAGACTAAAAAAGCTGCAAAAGGTTCACATCAGAAAGGAAAAAAGGATCTACAGAAGATATGAAGAAAAAAAAACCCAGCTTGACAAAAAGGCCTCCCTAGTAATAGTTGCAGAACAATTGGGCTGTGGGAAGAATAATAATTGAATCATAGTATTAAAATAATACATCATAATTGTGTGGTGTATTTTTTTCCTCATTTTTTCATGATTTTGTCTGATATCTTCTTAACTGGTAGTTTGCAAAGGAAGCCTCCCATGCAAAGCATTTCAGACATGAGTCACAACCAAATGATATGAGCATATGGAGACAAGCCCTTTGCACTTGATGCAATGATTTCCATTTTTTCTTGTATTGGGTGAGTGTTTGGTTATTGGTGTGCATTACCTTTTATTGTTGTTATTATTATTATTATTATTATTTTGATGGGTGCTTTGTGTGAAACACTATTTGAGTAAAATGAAGAGAATAGGATGATTTGAGGATTTTGTTGATGATGAAAGAAAAGGGTGGACAAAAGATACCCTAAACCTTAAACTAATGAAATTCATGCCTCATCATATTTGTTCATTATTCATGAATGAAATTCATCACACACACATACAAATTTTCATCCATAAGAGTTTGCACCCATTGGAATAAAGTTGTTTGTACACACGCGATATACAAGCCACATTACAACGAAGAAATATATTGGAGCAATGCATGCATGATTTTGGATTTGATCACAAGACAAAAAACTTTATAAAAAGACAAACCCCAGGTGGGAATTTTTTTTTCCCCCAATACATATCACCCCAGGTGGGAAAATATTGGCCCCCCCACCCCCCTTCTTGTGCAAAGTTGCCTTATCATAAGGCTTAAGAAAAAAAAACAAATTGCAATGATCACAAAGTAGTTCTCATATTTCCACCAAAACAAGTAGTTCAAGACAGCTTGCATTCCAACTGGAACTTAATATTACAGAATAGATTAAAAGGTGGGACAAAATGTGGATGATTGCAATCATGTAGTCTTGGCAGGTAGTAAGCACCCACTAGAGTTAGGACTCATTGGAGCATGCAACTTGGATCCATTTGGATAGAGATGAAGTATTTGAGTACAATTGCACTTTGTGTTCCAATTTTGTACAATATTCCATAATATATAAGAAACATTAATTATGTGTAATTTTGGGTTTGTTTTGCATTTTGGTTTCCTGCGATTAATTTAATATTTACGATTAAAATTTTAATAGTTGCGTTGGACAAGTCACATGTGACAAGCACTGGCAATAGATTAGAAACCTCTAATTTTGTCAATGGAACACAATTGATCTACAAATAAGGAAGACCCAAAATTGATTAAATAATAAGTGGAGAGAGTAAAGCCCTTGGTCCAGGGCATTGCCAGAATAAGGGCTTGCACAAGGGCTTTAAAGATCCACCAGAAATTTCCTTTAACAATAAGCAGATTTTACAAGGTGTAAACACCACAATTGTGAAGGGCATTCCAAAATCATAAAGCCTGCTCTGCTGCTTGTCTAAAAAATTATGTGTGACAACATGTTTACCAAATACACTAGGAAATTTCTGGTGGATCTTACTACTCACCTAAGTCGTCCATTTAATATCATCACTTTGAATCTTTATTGTTGGTTTCTTTGACACCTTTGAAGCTCCTTCGTACCTTGCATTTATTTGCATTTTGCCAGAAGAGTGTTGCTAAATGGCCACCTCCAATAAGCTGTATTTTTCCAGAGAGAGGGTCTCTTTCCATTAGGTTGTTGTGATCACAGTTACATATCTTTATTCGCATTTTACCAGAAGAGTGTTGCTAAATGGCTGCCTCTAATAAGCTGTACTGATCCTGACTGAGGGTCTCTTTCCATTAGGTGGTTGTGATCACAATTATACATCTTTATTTGCATTTTACCAGAAGAGTGTTGCTAAATGGCCGCCTCTAATAAGCTGTACTGATCCTGACCGAGGGTCTCTTTCCATTAGGTTGTTGTGATCACAATTACACATCTTTATTTGCATTTTGCCAGAAGAGTGTTGCTAAATGGCCACCTCTAATAAGCTGTACTGATCCTGACGAAGGGTCTCTTTCCATTAGGTTGTTGTGATCACAGTTACACATCTTTATTTGCATTTTGCCAGAAGAGTGTTGCTAAATGGCCACCTCTATTAAGCTGTACTGATACTGACCAAGGGTCTCTTTCCATTAGGTTGTTGTGATCACAGTTACACATGTCAAGTGCACTCCCGGATCCCGCATTGTCACATGGTGTACATTTGTTGAGTCCAGGGTTATGGGGGCTTTGAGGCCGTTCTTGTCCTTTTAAAAAATATCCTTTGTTCCCGGAATGAAAGGAAAGAAGTAAAGCAAGAACTGAAGGATGTGGGATATGTCGGACCATGCAAAAAGATCCCATTGCGACTCTCGTGGGTGTTTTACAAAGATAAGAAAAAAGTGTTTGTTGGGAGGAAAAAAACTATGCAGTTAGCTTTTAATTAAATAAACAAATAAATTGTGGGTACTTCCAAGATTTTATTTTATTTTTTTTTTTAAAAAAATTTGGGGGAGGAAATAGGATGCAGTTAACATTAAAGAAGTTTTTGTCTTTTGTTGACCATCATGGCTATGCCCTCATGCCAGCATCTAGGTGCATTGGACATGTACTGTTTTATGTGGAACTGGCCCTTGCTGATGAGGATAATTGAAGGAATGAGTTAAAATTATATCATGTGCATTCTTTTAGTCAATAGTTTGAAGAGATTCTCATTTTGGGAGTTGAGACTAAAAAAAATCTAATAAATTTTATATTATTTATAATTTTATAATATAATATAATATAATGTAATATAATACACTATGTATACTTTTTTTTAAAATCTTATTATTTTTGTCAATGTTTTGGCTTATAGACTCTAGAGTATGCAAAAATGGTAATAGTAGGCATTTGGATCCTTGGCTCTACTGCATTATGAGCTTGTCCCTCATTTGCTTCCTTTGGAATTGTACTAGCTACTCTATATGATCAATCTCTCATCATCATCAAAATTCGAAGTGGGGCCATGAAAGCAAACAGCCAAGCAAAGGCACCCCCCCCTTCTATTCAGACTTTTTCTTTACTGGCCAAAATTTTTCAAAGCGAAATTCCAAATCAAAATATTAAAGAATGAAGGTGATTTTGGAAGGTTTCCATTGCCAGAAGTAATTTTTAAAAATCGCCAAATTTCCATATTTGGTTTTCACTGTATAGCCATAAAATATAAAAAGGTTGATTAAAGATTTGTACTTCATATTTGGTTTATAGCTAAGTTTGGGCTAAATCTTCCTAGGGATGATGGCCTTTTTTCTTTTTTTACATCTTCCTAATGATATCAGTATTTTTTTTTTTTGGCGCAGCACTGTGGCAACCAAAAAAAATCCATTGTGAAGGGTGCAAAGATTTTTGGGGAAAAATGCAGCAAAGTCGCCATATTTTGAGAGAAAAAAAAATTCTGAAGTCACCATATTTAGACAAGACATTCCTGTTTCCCCCCCC